>Ga0182736_1000048_pt1 | contig 243360 bp, 240 predicted proteins | sample eDN5th30CKraftBY_FD_128882 | JGI IMG/M metagenome (GOLD analysis project Ga0182736, IMG submission 128882) | Enriched backyard soil microbial communities from Emeryville, California, USA - eDNA 5th pass 30_C Kraft BY (version 2) (version 2) | ecosystem: Environmental > Terrestrial > Soil >...
CTCGTGCGCGGGGGCTGTTGCCTTTGCGCTGCTGAGCGGGCGCAAGGGCGCGATGGTCAGCGAACGGACGGCGTAAAGCCCTTCGGTGGCGGCGGCAAAAATGGTATCCACTTGGTCGGACAGTCCGGTTCCGGGACACAAGATGGCCTCGCAGCAATTAGAATTCGACACCCTGTTGAGCGACATCCGCCGCTGTACGCTGTGCGCGGCGGACCTGCCGTTCGGCCCGCGTCCGGTGGTGCAGGCGGGGCTGGGCGCGCGCATCCTCATTATCGGGCAGGCCCCGGGGCGCAAGGTGCATGAAAGCGGAGTGCCGTGGCGCGACGATAGCGGCGACCGGCTGCGCGACTGGATGGGGATCGATATCGAGCAGTTTTACGATCCCGACAAGATCGCCATCATGCCGATGGGGTTTTGTTATCCCGGGCCCAATCCCAAGGGCGGCGGCGACCTGCCGCCGATGCGCCGCTGCGCGCCAACCTGGCACGAGCGCTTGCGCAGCCATCTGCCCCATATCGGGCTGACGCTGGTGGTGGGGCGCTACGCGCAGACCCATTACCTTAATAAGCGCCTGTCGCTGGGCGAAACGGTGCGCGGCTTTCGCGACCATCTGCCGGACACTATCCCCCTGCCCCATCCGAGTTGGCGCGTGGTGCGCTGGATGGGGCTGAACCCATGGTACGAGGCCGACTTGCTGCCGGTGTTGCGCCAGCGGGTCCGGGATGTGCTGGGGACCGGCGGTCAGGCGGGATAGGTTACAGTGCGCTCCGGGGTGATCACCGCCCCCGGGGTGAGACTGGCCGGATCGGCCCGCCCCTCACCCATCAGGTGCCGCACCTCGAACCCGCGGGCCAGAAGATAATCGGCGATGATGCGCCGGTGGCAGCGCCACCACACCGCTTCCGAACACATCAGCGCGCAGGTGCGGCTCTCACACAGGGCGACAAGGTCATCGAGCGCGGCGGCAAACGGTTCGGTGAGCGCGAAATCGGCGTAGTTGTGGAAGGACGCATGGGTCCAGAAGCCATTGATGGACGGATCGATCCCGGATTGATGCGCCCTGCGGCCCCCCAGATCGGGGAACTGGCGATACGCGATCTGGACCTCCGCAAGCGCTGTCGGCAGGGTATCGATATTGAAAGCCGGATTGGCCCGCGAGCGGGGAAAACGCCGCACATCGGCGACGCAATCGACGCCCACGCTGCGCAGCATGGCAAGAAAATCGTCCAGCGTGCGGTTCGAATGCCCGACGGTGAAAACCGGATGCGGGGGCACGATCAGACCTTGTGCAACGCGGTTTCCTTATGCGCGGCGACATGATCGGTCTTGTCGCTGGCGATCTCGTATTGCGGGGCGTCGGCGCTGGCGTGGCGCGGATGGCCCTTGTAGTGGAAATCGGCAGTGTGGATCTTGATGATCCTGCCCGAAACCATCCCGGCCTCGGAATTCCAGCGGACGTGATCGCCAATGGCGAATTTGGCCATATCTGCCTCCCGTAATCGTCTCTCTGTCGAAACCCATGGGCAAGGGACAAGTTCCCGCATACGATGTCGCAGGACCACTGCCTTGGGCTCTGGTGTCGGGAGTGGCAACATTTTTCCGGGAGAAGACATGGCCCTTATTCGCATAGAACCGGCGCAGGCGATCTCGTTGCAGCCGCCATCCGAGCCTTTGGCCATGCTGACCTCGGCACTGGTCAAGACCGACCATTTCACGGCCATCCATCTTGTTGTCGAGGCGGGCAAGGAAATCCCCAGCCACAGCGTTGTCGGGCCGCTGACGCTTTATTGCATCGAGGGACAGGCGGAACTGGGCCTGCCGGACCGGACGGTGACGATGAATGCCGGGGAATGGCTGTTTCTCGACGGCGGCACACCGCATTCGGTGCGGGGCATTGAGGCCTCGCGGTTGCTGCTCACTGTGGTGCTGCTGCCAGAATAAAGCCTTTAGAATGAGAAAAGGCCCGGCGCTGGAGCGTCGGGCCTTTGTTCATGGGTCTATGGGTCAGTGTCCCGGAACCGCCTCGGCGTCCATGGGGCGTTCCGGCGGGCGACGGATGAAGAAGGCCGCCACGATCGCGAACAGCGAGGTGATCGCGCCGCACAGGAAGGCAAGCTGGATGCCCTGCGAGGTCGCCGAGAGTTCCGGCACGCCATGGGCCATCAGATCGGCGGTGCGCATGGACATCAGGGAGACGAACAAGGCGATGCCCGCCGCGCCCGCAACCTGCTGAACGGTGCCGATCACCGCGCTGCCGTGCGGATAGAGGTGACGCGGCAGCGAGCCGAGGCTCGACGTGAACAGCGGCGTGAACATCAGCGCCAGCCCGAGGCTGAGCGTGACGTGCAGGCCGAGGAGGAACATCACCGGCGTGTTGGGATTGAGCGTGGTCATGGTCCACAGGACAATGCTCACCAGAGCCGAGCCGGGCACGAGCAGGACGGTCGGCCCGTATTTGTCGAACAGGCGTCCGACCAGCGGCGCGATCAGCCCCATGAGCAACCCGCCCGGAAGCAGCATCAGGCCGACCTGGGAGATTTCGAGGCCGAGGACGTTCTGCATGTAGATGGGCAACAGGATGAGCGAGCCGAACATCGCCATCATCGAAATGGCCATCATCACGACGCTGATCGTGAAGATCGGCGTGGCGAAGGTGCGCAGATCGAGCAAGGCGGCATCGCGCTTCTGGAGCGAGAACTGGCGGGCGATGAACACGCCGAGGCCCACCACACCGACAACCAGCGGCAGCCAGGAGGGGAACACCGTACCGGCCCCACCACCCTGCCCCAGGCTGCTCAGGCCATAGACCAGGCCACCGAAGCCAAGGGCCGACAGGATGACGGAAAGAACGTCGAACGGCGCCTTGGTGGGGGCGCTAACGTTCTGAATTTTGGCATAGCCCAGAGCCAGCGATGCCAGCGCGATCGGCAGCACGAGGATAAACATCCAGCGCCAGTCGAAATGTTCGAGGATGAAGCCGCCAATGGTGGGCCCGATGGCCGGGGCCACCGAGATCACGATGGAAATGTTGCCCATGGTGCGCCCACGCGCATGGGGCGGCACAAGGTTCATCACCGTGGTCATCAGCAACGGCATCATGATTGCCGTGCCGGTGGCCTGAACCACGCGGCCAAGCAGCAGGGCCTCAAAGCCCGGCGCAATGGCCGACACGGCCGTACCGGCGCTGAACAAGCTCATGGCCAGCACAAAGACGGGCCGTGTGTTGAGACGCTGGAGCAAATAACCTGTGATGGGAATGACCACGGCCATGGTGAGCATGAAGGCCGAAGTCAGCCACTGGGCCGCACTCGCGGTGATGCCCAGATCGCCCATCAGATGCGGAATCGCCACGCTCATGATGGTTTCATTGAGAATCACGACAAAGGCCGAAACCAGCAGCAGGGCAATCACCAGCCGGTTGCGGGACGCGGTTTCGCGATCGATCAACGAGTCATCGGGCGCGGAAGCGCCGGGAATCTCGGTCGGGGACATGATGGTGTCTCTTAAGTCTGACGCAGCGGCCAGACGGCCGGGCGCAAAAAACAGGGCCGCGTTTAATCTGCCTCCTGGACTGCAAAGTCAAGCCCCTGACAGCAGAAGAACGCGACTTCAACTCCACAGGGTTTACCATAAGGGCTTGCGCTCCCAGCCTACATAAGTCTTCACTTATGGCGCTGGTTGCAGGCCGGCATAAAGAAAAACGGGAGGAACAGATGAGGACCATGCACTTGGGCAGCGGCGGGCTGTTGGTTTCAGCCGCGCTCCTATTATCGGGGACCGCGCTGGCGCAGGACCCACCGCAACCGGAGGCCACTACCGCAATCGCCGAGCGGGAGTCGGTGACAGCGTCCGATTTCATGATCGCCACAGCGCATCCGCTGGCGACACAGGCCGGATATGACGTGCTGGCAGCGGGTGGAACCGCAGCCGACGCCATGGTCGCCGTGCAGGCGATGCTGGGGCTGGTCGAGCCGCAAAGCTCGGGCCTCGGCGGGGGAGCGTTCCTGGTTTACTGGGACGCCGATGCGGGCGAACTGGTCACCTATGACGCGCGCGAAAAGGCACCGCTGGCCGCCGATGACACCTATTGGCTCAATGCCGATGGCGAGACCATCCCCTTCATGGAAGCCGTGGTCGGGGGCCGTTCGGCCGGGGTGCCGGGAACACCCATGCTGATGGAAGTGCTGCATGCCGACCATGGCAGCATGGAGTTTGGCGACCTGTTGCAGGCAGCCATCGACACCGCCACCAACGGATTTTCGGTGTCCCAGCGCATGGCGGATTCGATCGCCGGGACCGATGGGCTCGATACATTCGTTGCGACGGGGGAGTATTTCCTGCCGGGCGGCACTCCGCTGGCCGAGGGCACGAACCTCGTCAACCCGGAGTATGCAGCGACATTGCAACTGTTCGCCGAACAGGGGTCGGAGCCGTTCTATACCGGTGAGATCGCCGAGGATATCGTTGCGGCGCTCAACACCAATATCAATCCGGGAATGCTGACTATGGAGGACATGGCCGCCTATGAGGTGGTCAAGCGCGATCCTGTGTGCATGAATTATCGCGGCTATGACATCTGCGGCATGGGGCCCCCAAGCTCGGGCGCACTGACCGTGGGGCAGATCATGGGCCTGCTGGAGCCGTTCGACATGGCCGCTATCGGCGAAGGCGTCGAGGCGCGGCACCTGTTTGCGGAAGCCTCGCGGCTGGCCTTTGCCGACCGTGGCCTTTACATCGGCGATACGGACTTTGTGAACATGCCCGACGGGCTGCTTGACGAAGCCTATCTGGCGGAACGGTCGGCCCTGATCGATCCCGACGCATCGATGGGTGTGGCCCAGCCGGGCACGCCTCCGGGCTGGTCGCAGGCACTGGCCCCCGACACCGAACGGCCCCGCCACGGCACGTCGCATTTCGTGATCCTGGACAGCCATGGCAATGCCATTTCGGCGACGACGACCATCGAAAGCGGGTTCGGTAACCGGGTGATGACGCGCGGTTATCTGCTCAACAATGAGCTGACCGACTTCTCGTTTGCCGCCGAGGCCAACGGACTACCGATCGCCAACCGGGTCGAGGCCGGCAAGCGGCCCCGTTCGTCCATGGCGCCCACCATCGTGTTTGCCGATGGCGCGCCGGTGCTGCTGACCGGAAGCCCGGGCGGCGCCAATATCATAGACTATACGGCGCTGTCGCTGGTGGCGATCCTCGACTGGGAAATGGACCCGCAAGCGGCCATCGACCTGCCCCATGTCACCAACCTCAACGGACGCACCAGCGTCGAGGAAGGCGAAGGGGCCGAAGAGATGGCCGCGGCGCTGACCGCGCTGGGCCATGAGGTGGCGATCGCCAACCTCAATTCCGGGCTGCACGTGATCCAGATCACCGAGGACGGATTGATCGGGGCCGCCGACAAGCGGCGCGAAGGCAAGGTGATGGGCGAGTAAAGCTCGTTCTCTCTGCGCCAATAAACGAGGCGGGCCGGTTTCCGGTCCGCCTTAGTGTTCGGGCAAGCGTCCGCCCAGGGCGTGGGTCAATTCGCTGGCTGCCTCGGAAACGATGCGGCCAAGTTCGGCAACCCGGTCATCGGTGACCCGCACCGACAGGCCGGAAATCGACACGGCGCAGACCGGTTCGGCCTCGGTGCCATAAACGACAGAGGCCACACAGCGCAGGCCCATCACATATTCTTCGTCATCGAGGGAATAGCCGCGCTGGCGGATGGCGGTGATATCGGCGCGAAACCGGGCCGGATCGGTGATCGATTTCTGCGTCGAGCGGCGCAGGCCGTGGCGGGCGATAATCGCATCGACATCGGCATCGCGATAGGCGGCGAGGATGGCCTTGCCCATGCCGGAGCTGGCGACGGGCGCCCTGCCCCCGACCCGCGTGATGGCGCGCATGATCTCGCGGCTTTCCACCTGGGTGAGCACGACTACCTCCCCATCCTCGATGATACCAAGATTGGCGGTTTCGCGGGTCTGGTCACGCAGGCGGCGCAGGATGGGCAGCGCGGGCGCTACGAAATTGCGCTGGCGGGTGAAGGCAGAGCCCACGGCAAACGCGCCGCGTCCCACATGCCAGAGATTATCGGAGCGGTTGAACTGCACGAAGCGGCGCTGTTCGAGGGTGGTGAGCAGGCGATGGACAGTCGAGACCGACAGGCCGGTGCTCCGCGCGATATCCGAAAGGCGGCAGCCTTCCTCCTCATCGCCCAGAACTTCCAGGATCGCCATGGCCCGATCCACGGATTGCACAATCCCCGAGCGCGGGGTGGCGGTGATCGACGCATCGCTCATCAATGGTGCTCCCTGTCTGACGACGGGAGCATAGACCATGCAAAATCCATTTGCGCAAAAGAAAGGGGCCCGCCATGGCGGACCCCGAAAACACTCAAGATGCCGCTGCCATCAGCGCTTGACGGCGATCTTGTCCGAAGCCGGGCGGGCCGACGGAGTCCAATCGTCAAACGACAGCTCGCGCTCGCCGTTCTCGTCACGGATCGAGGTCTGCAGGCCCATCTTGTTGAGCAGTCCGAGGAAGGGCTGCGGGGGCAGTTCTTCCACGTTGACCATCTTGTGGGCATCCCAGATGCCCTTGGCAACGAGGATGGCCGCCGCCACCGGGGGCACGCCCGCGGTGTAGGAAATGCCCTGGCTGCCCACTTCGCGATAGGCCTCGGCGTGATCGGCGACGTTGTAGATGAACACCTCGCGATCCTTGCCGTCCTTCTTGCCCTTCACCAGATCGCCGATGCAGGTCTTGCCGGTGTAATTGGGGGCCAGCGACGAGGGATCGGGCAGAACGGCCTTGACCACCTTGAGCGGGACCACTTCGACACCTTCGGCAGTGGTGACGGGCTGCTCGGACAGAAGGCCGAGGTTTTTGAGGACGGTGAACACGTTGATGTAGTGCTCGCCGAACCCCATCCAGAAGCGGATGTTGGGAACGTCCAGATTTGCTGCCAGCGAATGGATTTCGTCATGGCCGCACAGATAGGAGGTGCGCTCGCCGACCACGGGCAGATCGTCGGTCCGCGAAATCTCGAACATCTGGTTGCTGGTCCACTGGCTGTCCTGCCAAGTGTAAACCGTGCCGGTGAACTCGCGGAAGTTGATTTCGGGATCGAAATTGGTCGCGAAATACTTGCCGTGCGAGCCGGCATTGATGTCGATGATATCGATGGAGTCGACGGTGTCGAAATATTCCTCCACCGCAAGCGCGGCAAAGGCATTGACGACGCCGGGATCGAACCCGGCCCCAAGGATCGCGGTGACACCGGCCTTGTCACACCGCTCGCGCCGCTTCCACTCGTAGTTTGCGTACCAGGGAGGCGTTTCGCAGATTTTCGCGGGATCTTCGTGAATGGCGGTATCGATATAGGCGGCACCGGTCTCGATGCAGGCCTCAAGGACCGACATGTTGATAAAGGCGGAGCCGACATTGATGACGATTTGCGACCGCGTTTTCGCGATCAGCGCCTTGGTCGCTTCGACGTCGAGGGCATCAAGCTGATGGGCCTCGATGATACCGGGCTTTTTGAGCGACTTCTTTTCCAGGACACTCGAAACGATGTCCTGGCACTTGGACAAGGTGCGCGACGCGATATGGATATCGCCCAGCACATCATTGGCCATTGCAGCTTTATGGGCGACGACCTGCGCCACACCTCCGGCACCGAGAATCAGAACGTTCTTCTTCACTTCGCACGTAACACCTTTTGCAGAGATTGAACCAAGCTACGCCAGTCTGTCGAAATCAGGATCTCACCCCAAGGTTACGACAGGCTCTGCGCGTAGTCCTCAAACGTGAACTCACGGACGAGTTCCACTTGCCCGTCCAGCTGGCGCACCGCAATCGACGGCATCTGGACCCCGTTGAACCAGTTCTTCTTGACCATGGTGTAGCTGGCGGCATCGAGGAGCGAGATACGATCCCCGATTTTCAGCTCATGCTCGAACCGGAACTCTCCAAAAATGTCTCCGGCAAGGCAAGTTTTGCCGCAGACAATATACGTGTGCGGCCCGGTATTGGGGGCCACGCTGGTATATTCGTCGTATGTCAGCAGATCGAGCATATGGGCTTCAGTCGAGCTGTCAACAATCGCGACGTGCTTGCCGTTGTACACAACGTCGAGCACGGTCACTTCAAGGGTGGTCGAACCGGTGACGGAGGCATCGCCGGGTTCGAGATAAAGCTGGACCCCAAAGCGCTCGCTCATCGCCTTGAGGCGCTCCGCGAGGCGGTCGAGGGGGTAGCCGTCTTTGGTGAAACTGATTCCGCCGCCGAGGCTAACCCATTCCAGCTTATGCAAAATATCGGCGTAACGGTCCTCAATCTGCGTCAATAGCGCGTCGAGGGTTTCGAACGCGTCATTCTCGCAGTTAAAGTGGAACATCACCCCGGAAATACGATCGAGCACCGGACGGACATGCTCCATGTCCCACTCACCCAAACGTGAAAACGGGCGCGCCGGATCGGCGAGAATGAAGTGGGAATGGGAAATGCCCGGATTGAGCCGCAGGCCGACCTTCTTGCCCGCCGCTTCGGCCTTATCGGCGTAGCGGTTGAGCTGGGCCACGGAATTGAAAATGATCTTGTCGCAATGGCCAATGGCCTCGTCGATCTCGTGATCGGCCCAGGCAACGGAATAAGCATGGGTCTCGCCGCCGAACTTTTCGCGGCCAAGCCGGACCTCATAGAGCGAGGACGAGGTGGTGCCATCCATGTACTCGGCCATCAGATCGAACACCGACCAGGTGGCGAATGCCTTGAGCGCAAGGACGCATTTGACGCCCGAAGTCTGACGCAAATACGATATTTTTTCCAGGTTTCGGAGAAGTACCGATTTGTCGAGCAGATAATAGGGTGTCTGTAGCGTCAATCTTTACGATCGAACCTCCTGGGCGCTTGCGCGCGGGTTGAGGGATGGCGGCCCGCCAAAACGGGTGGGCTCCACATAGAGATTGCCAGGCGGGGAGACAAGACCCTTTATGCCACAATGGGGCTGGGTAAAAGCGTCGCGGCGTTTTGGCTGCTTTGCCTTGGGGGGCCGCCCTATGGTTTAAGGCAATCTTCCACAGGACAGGCAGGACAGAGTGCGCAAGATCGTCGTCATCGGCATTGGAACGGGCAATCCCGAACACATGACCATGGAAGGGCTGACCGCGCTGCGGAGCGCGGACGTGCTGTTTGTGCCCACCAAGGGCGAGGACAAGGCGCAATTGGCGGCGGTCCGCCATGCTATTGTCGAGCGGTTTGCCGCGCCGGGACTGCGGGTGACTGAATTCGCACTGCCGGTGCGCGACGCAGCCAACCCCAGCTATGAGGCGGGCGTCGCCGACTGGCACGACGCGATTGCCGGGCAATACCGGACGATGATCGCCGACATGGACGAAAGCGAAACCGCTGCGCTGCTCGTTTGGGGTGATCCGGGGCTCTATGACAGCACCTTGCGGATACTGGAGCGGGTGCGGGCACTGGGAGAAGAGTTTTCGATCAGGGTTGTGCCAGGGATTACCGCGATTGCGGCGCTGACGGCGGCCTTTGCGATCCCGCTCAACAGCGTGGGCAATCCGGTGATCATTACCACCGGGCGCAAGCTGGCACAGGGCTGGCCCGAGGGGGCGGACAGCGTGGTGGTGATGCTGGACGGGAAACAGACCTTCGCGTCCATCGACCCGGAAGGGCTGCATATCTATTGGGCCGGTTATGTGGGCATGAGCGAGCAGATCCTGATCGAAGGCGCGCTGAGTGAGGTTTCCGGCACAATTGCAAAGACGCGCGAGGCGGCGCGGGCCGAGCATGGGTGGATCATGGATATCTACCTGCTGCGGCGGGCAGTCGGGCGATGACGCGGCGCGCCCCTGCCCCGCGCGGCGCGTGCCCGACGCTCGACGACCCGATGGAGGTGGCGGACGGGCTGCTGGCGCGATTCCGGCCCGAGCGGGGGTTTTCGCCCGCGCAGCTCGATGCGTTGGCAGATGCGGCGGAGCGGCATGGCAACGGGCTGATCGAGGTGACGGCGCGGGGCAATGTGCAGGTACGGGGGCTGTCGGAGGCGTCGGCGGGGGCATTTCGGATGGCGCTGGAGGCGGCGGATATCGTCGCCCTGCGCCTGCCCGCCATCGAATTTTCTTCCATCGCCGGGGACGATCCCGAGGCGCTGGCCGATCCGCGCGGACTGGCCAAACGCTTGCGCCAGGTGTGCGCACAGGCGCTGCAACGAGCGCCGCTGTCGCCGAAACTGGCGCTGGTGATCGAGGATGGCGGGCAGATCGGGCTGGATGGGCAAAAGGCCGATATCCGGTTGCGGGCGGCGTTGGGGGGATGGGCGTTGGAAGTGGGCGGCTCGGGAATGGGCCTGCTCGACGAAGCCGATGTGACGGAAATGGTGGGGCGGTTGCTCGGCGCGTTGCAAGCCAAGGGACCGAGGGCGAGGGCCACCGATCTGGACGCCGGGGAATTGGCAGCAATTGGGGAACTATCGGTGGCCGGTGGGGCCGAACGGCGACGGGTAGCACTGGGGCGGCTGCATATGCGGGCGGGATACGCGCTGCGGGTCGGGGTGCCGTTCGGGCAGGTCGGCCCGGATATGGTGCGGGCGCTCTCGAAGGTGATGGCGGCGTTCGGGGTTGGTGAGGCGCGGCCAGCGCCGGAGCGGACGCTGGTGCTGGTCGGGGCACAGGGCGATGGCGAGGGATTGGACGACGCGCTGGAAGCGGCAGGCTGGTGGGCGCATCCGGACACTGCGGGCGGCAGGCTGACGCTGTGCTCAGGGGCGGAAAGCAGCGATGGCGGGGTGATCCACGCGGCGCAGCTGACGGGGGCGCTGGCGCGGATTGCGCCCGATCTGCTCGATGGATCGGTCCATATCCATGTCTCGACCTGCGCCAAGGGTTGTGCGTTTACCGGGCGGCCCGGGGTGATGCTCGACGGCAACCGGCTGGTGCTCTATGACAGCGCGACACAGAGACAGCTTGCAACCTTTGACCCGACGGCTATTGAAGCCGATATCGTTTCCCTCGTGGAGCGAATCCGCGATAATCGGAAGTCCGGCGAGACGACGCTCGATTGTCTGAGCCGGCTGGGGCCTCCATGATTGAATATGACTACATCCGCGAAGGCGACGCCATCTACCGGAAGTCCTTCGCAACCATCCGCGCCGAAGCCGATCTGTCGCGCTTTTCCGAGGCGGAAGCCGACATCGCCATCCGCATGATCCACGCCTGCGGGCTGGTGGACGCGGCGCAGTATTTCCATTTTTCTCCCGGCTTTGCCGAGGCGGGGCGCGAAGCGCTGAAACGCGGCAAGCCGATCTTCACCGACGCCGAAATGGTGGCGCGGGGAGTAACGCGGGCGCGCCTGCCGGCCAACAACGAGGTGATCTGCGAAATCAACAATGCGGAAACCCCGCATCTGGCCCGCGATTTCGGCAATACCCGCTCGGCGGCTGCGCTCCATATCTGGCTGCCGCGGCTCGAAGGCGCGGTCGTCGCCATCGGCAATGCGCCCACGGCGCTGTTCCATCTGCTCGAACTGCTGCGCGACGGCGCGCCCAAGCCCGCAGTGATCATCGGCATGCCGGTGGGCTTTGTCGGGGCGGTGGAATCGAAAGAGGCGCTGATGGAGCATTCCTACGGTATTCCCTTTGCGACGGTCAGTGGCCGGATGGGCGGCAGCGCGATGACCGCCGCAGCGCTCAATGCGCTGGCGAGGACCGGTATATGAGCCCAACGGGCCGACTGATCGGCGTGGGGACAGGGCCTGGCGATCCGGAACTTTTGACACTCAAGGCCGTGCGGGCGCTGGGGGAAGCGGACGTGATCGCCCATTTCCTCAAGCGCGGCAGGCCGGGCAATGCGCGTCGGATCGTTGACCAGCACCGGCCGGAAACGGTGATCGAGTTGCCGTTGGCCTATCCGGTGACCACCGAAATGCACCGGCACGGGCCGGACTACCGCGCCAGCATTGCCGGATTTTTTGATGAATCCGCGCGTCAGATTGCTGCCCAACTCGATGCGGGACGGACGGTGGCGGTGCTCTCGGAAGGCGATCCGTTCTTTTATGGCTCGTATATGCATATCCATGTGCGGCTGGCGCAGAGCTATCCGACCGAAGTGATCCCGGGCGTGACGTCGCTCTCGGGCTGCTGGTCGCAGGCAGGGGTGCCGCTGATGCAGGGCGATGACGTGTTCACGGTGTTGCCCGGCACTCTCGACGGCCCGGAGCTGGAGCGGCGGCTGGCGGCAACCGACAGCGCGGTGATCATGAAGGTAGGACGCAATCTGCCAAAAATCCGGCAGGCGCTGGCAGCGAGCGGCAAGCTCGACGGGGCGATCTATGTCGAGCGCGGCACCATGGAAGAGGCCAGGGTAATTGCGCTGGCCGAACGCGACGACAGCCCGGCCCCCTATTTCAGCCAGGTGCTGGTGCCGGGCTGGAAAGAGCGGCCATGAGTGGAACGCTGTATATCGTGGGGCTCGGGCCCGGCACTGCGGCGCAGATGACGCCGCAGGCGCAAGAGGCGATTGCCGCGTCGAGCCATTTTCTGGGCTACAAGCCCTATATCGACCGGCTGGACCTGCGGGCCGACCAGACCGCCCTGCCCTCGGACAATCGCGAGGAACTCGACCGGGCGCGTGCGGCACTGGACCTTGCTGCTGGCGGGCATGTGGTGACCATGGTTTCGGGCGGTGACCCCGGCGTGTTCGCCATGGCGGCTGCGGTGTGTGAAGCGCTGGACGCGGAGCCGGAGCGCTGGGCTGCAACAGAACTGGTTGTCGTGCCCGGCATTACCGCCATGCTGGCGGTGGCGGCCCGGATCGGGGCACCGCTCGGCAATGATTTTTGCGCCATTTCGCTTTCGGACAATCTCAAGCCCTGGAGCGTCATCGAGCGGCGGGTACGCGCGGCGGCGGAAGCGGGGTTTGTGATGGCGTTCTACAACCCGATCTCAAAGGCGCGGCCCTGGCAGCTTGGCGCGGCGCTCGATATGCTGCGCACGATCCTGCCCGGGGAGACCGTGGTGATCGTTGGCCGTGCCGTGGGACGCAAGGACGAGACGGTCGGCCATCAAACCCTTGCAACGGTGCGTCCGGAGGATATCGACATGTCCACCTGCCTGATTGTCGGCAACCGCCTGACGCGCGTGGTGGCGCGCGAGGGACAGAGCGATCTTGTCTATACGCCGCGCTGGGTGAAGCAGGATGAATAAGCGCTGGCTGACCATTGTGGGCATTGGCGAGGACGGGCTGGACGGGCTGACCGACCTCACCAAATCGCTGATCGCGAACGCCGAAGTGGTGTTTGGCGGGCAGCGCCACCTCAACCTCGTGCGCAGCATGAACGTCGCCGAACAACGGCGCTGGCAAAGCCCCATCGAAACCTCGGTGGAGGAAGTAGCGCGGCTGCGCGGGCGCAAGCGGGTGTGCGTGCTGGCCAGCGGCGATCCGTTCTATTTCGGCATTGGCGCAACCTTGGCGCGGCGCGTTCCGGCAGCGGAAATGCTGGTGATCACCAGCCCTTCGTCGCTGTCGCTGGCGGCGGCGCGGATGGGCTGGGCGTTGCAGGATGTCACCGTGCTCTCGCTGCACGGGCGACCGATCGAGCTGATCCGCCCGCATTTGCAGCCGGGGCGGAAAATCCTGGCGCTGACCGCCGATGGCGACGGGCCGGGGCAGATCGCGGCGCTTCTGACCGAGGCCGGGTTCGGCAAGAGCGCGCTAACCGTGCTCGAAGCGCTGGGCGGGCCGAAGGAAAAGCTGCGGACCATGCCGGCGCAATCGTTCAATTTCGACGAGATTTCGCCGCTCAACGTGCTGGCCATCGATGTTCTGGCCGATGCCGACGCGCGGGTCCTGCCGATGACGCCGGGAATGCCGGACGAGTGGTTCGACCATGACGGGCAGATCACCAAGCGCGAAGTACGGGCGCTGACGCTGGCGGCGCTGGCCCCGCGCCGGGGCGAAGTGCTGTGGGATATCGGCGCGGGATCGGGATCGGTAAGCATCGAATGGATGCTGGCCGACCCAACGCTGTCGGCCATCGCGATTGAGGCCGATCCGGTGCGCGCCGCGCGGATTGGCGCGAATGCGGCGCTGATGGGGGTGCCGGGGCTTACGGTCAAAGCCGGTGCTGCGCCGAAAATGCTTGAAAACCTTGCGAGGCCCGATGCGGTGTTTGTCGGCGGCGGGGGCACCGATGATGGCGTGATCGACGCGGCGATCAACGCGCTGCGGCCCGGGGGGCGGCTGGTGGCCAATGCGGTGACGCTGGAAATGGAAGCGGTTCTGACGCTGTTGCATCAGCAGATGGGCGGCACCCTCACCCGTTTGCAGATCACCCGCGCCGAAGCGCTGGGGGCGATGAGCGGCTGGCGGCCTGCGATGCCGATCACCCAATGGGCGTGGACCAAATGACCGTTCATTTCATCGGCGCCGGACCGGGGGCTGCAGACCTCATCACCGTGCGCGGACGCGACCTGCTGGCGCGGTGCCCCGTATGCCTTTATGCAGGCTCGATCGTACCCAGGGAGATGCTGAGCTGGTGCCCCGAGGGGGCCAGACTGGTCGATACGGCCCCACTGGCGCTTGAAGACATCGAGGCGGAATATGTGGCCGCCCATGAGGCCGGGCTGGACGTGGCGCGGCTGCATTCGGGCGATCTGTCGGTGTGGAGCGCGGTGGCCGAGCAGATCAGACGGCTCGAAAAGCACGGCATTCCCTATACGCTGACGCCGGGGGTACCCGCTTTCGCCGCTGCGGCTGCCGCTTTGGGGCAGGAACTGACCAAGCCGGAACTGGCGCAATCGCTGGTCTTGACCCGCGTTTCCGGACGCGCCTCGCCTATGCCGGAGCGCGAGACGCTGACCGGGTTCGGCGCGACCGGTGCGACACTGGCCATCCATCTTGCCATTCATGCGCTCGATCAGGTGGTGGCAGAATTGACGCCGCTCTATGGGGCGGATTGCCCGGTGGCGATCGTTGCCTGGGCGAGTTGGGCGCAAGAGCGGATCGTGCGCGGAACGCTGGGCGATATCGCGGCAAAGGTGGCAGACGACCCCATCGAACGGACGGCGATCATCTTTGTCGGGCGGACGCTGGGGGCGGAAGGGTTTTCCGACAGTTCGCTGTATGATGCCGCGTATCAGAGACGGTTCCGCGGGCGGGAGTAGCGGGGGCGGGGCTGCGGACTGCACCGGGCGCTGGTGTGTACCGGATCCCGGATCAAGTCCGGGATGACAAAGGTGGGGGTGAGGCGCAGGACCTGATCAAGTCGCCAGAGTCATCCCGGGCGGAGACCCGGGAACCAGTAACCGGCAGAGTGTGAGGGTCAAGCGCTGCGCGTCCCTCATCGGCCCCTGCGAGCACCTTCGCCCCAAGGGGACAGGGGGAAGGTTGGCTGTGCGGAGGTCTGGCTGCAAGCGCTGGTGTGTACTGGATCCCGGATCAAGTCCGGGATGACAAAGGTGGGGGGCGAGACGCGGGACCTGCCTAAGTCGCCAGAGTCATCCCGGGCGGAGACCCGGGATCGAGTAGCCGGTGGAGTGTGAGGGTCAAGCGCAGCGCGTCCCTCATCGGCCCTGCGAGGGCGGCGCAGGTCAGGTTGAGCGGATAAAACTCTTGCCCATTGCGGCAAAGAGGCCATGCTGGGGAGGTGACTCGGCGCCGGGCTGGGAGAGGTGATGGCCGCTTATATCTTGCGACGCCTGTTGTTGATGATCCCGACCGTGTTCGGGATCATGGTGGTGTCGTTTCTTGTCGTCCAGTTCGCCCCCGGCGGACCGGTGGAGCAGGCCATCGCCCGCTATTCGGGCACGGATGTGTCGGCGCTGTCGCGGGTGACGGGGGCGGTGCAGGGGGATTTTGGCGGCCAAGGGGGCGCTGACGCGTCCACGGCGGCGCAGAATTCCGGCGAGCAGGTGCAATCGGCCTATCGCGGTGCGCGCGGGCTGTCGCCGGCATTCATCGCCCAGATCGAGGCGCAGTACGGGTTCGACAAGCCGCCGCTGGAGCGGTTCGTTTCCATGCTGGGGGATTACCTGCGGTTCGATTTCGGGCGATCCTATTATCGCGATATCTCGGTGATCGATCTGGTGCTGGAAAAAATGCCGGTCTCGATATCGCTGGGGCTGTGGATGACGCTGATTTCCTACGGGATTTCCATTCCGCTTGGGATCGCTAAGGCGGTGCGGGACGGGTCGCGGTTCGATATCTGGACATCGGGGGTGGTGATCATCGGCTACGCCATTCCGGGCTTCCTGCTGGCGATCCTGTTGATCGTACTGTTCGCAGGCGGCAGCTTCTGGTCGGTGTTTCCGTTGCGCGGGCTCACCTCGGCCAATTTCGCCTCCATGCCGTGGTATCAGCAAATCCTCGACTATGCCTGGCATCTGGTGTTGCCGATCACGGCGATGGCGGTGGGGGCGTTTGCGACCTCGACGCTGCTGGTGAAAAATTCATTCCTCGATGAAATCCGCAAGCAATATGTGGTGACGGCGCGGGCCAAGGGGCTGAGCGAAAACCGGGTGCTGTACGGGCATGTGTTCCGCAATGCGATGCTGATCGTGATTGCCGGATTTCCCGGTGCGTTCATCGGCGCGTTCTTTGGCGGCTCGCTGCTGATCGAGACGATTTTTTCCCTCGATGGGCTGGGGCTTTTGGGCTTCCAGTCGGTGTTGACGCGGGACTACCCGGTGGTGTTTGCGACGCTCTATATCTTTTCGCTGGTCGGGCTGGTGCTGGGGCTGATTTCGGACCTGACCTATATGTGGATCGATCCGCGCATCGATTTCGAGACGCGGGAGGTCTGATGGCGCTCTCGGCGATCAACCGGCGCAGGCTGGCCAATTTCCGCGCCAACCGACGCGGGCATGTCTCGTTCTGGATTTTCGTCGTTCTGGTCGTGGTGACGCTGTTTGCCGAAGCCATCAGCAATGACCGGCCCCTTGTTGCCTATTACAAGGGGGAACTGCTGTTTCCGGTCGTGGTGGATTATCCCGAAAGCAAGTTTGGCGGGTTTCTGGCGGTGACCCAGTATCGCTCCTCGGTGATCGAGCGCGAGATCGACGCGCATGGATGGACGGTCTGGCCGCTGTTTCGCTTTTCGCACAGGACGGTGGATACCGCCCTGCCCGGCCCCGCGCCGACCCCGCCAAGCTGGCTGATGAGCCGGGAGGAAAACTGCGCGCGCTATCGCGAAGGCGTAAACGATCCAGGGTGCCGACTGGGCAATATGCACATTCTAGGCACTGACGATCAGGGCCGCGACGTGCTGGCGAGGCTGATCTATGGCTTTCGCATCTCTGTGGTGTTCGGGCTGGTGCTCACCGGGTTTTCCTCGGTTATCGGGGTGACCGCCGGTGCGGTACAGGGCTATTTCGGCGGCTGGACGGATTTGTTGTTCCAGCGTTTCATCGAAATCTGGACGGCGATCCCTTCGCTCTACCTGCTGTTGATCATATCGAGCATTCTGGCACCCAGCTTCTGGGTTCTGCTGGGAATATTGCTGCTGTTTTCGTGGGTGGCGCTGGTGGGGGTGGTGCGGGCCGAATTCCTGCGCGGGCGCAATTTCGAATATGTGAAGGCGGCGCGGGCGCTGGGGGTCGGCAACCGGACCATCATGTTCCGCCACCTGTTGCCCAACGCCATGGTGGCCACGATCACCTTCATGCCGTTTATCCTGGGCGGGTCGATCGTAACGCTGACCTCGCTCGATTTTCTCGGTTTCGGCATGCCGCCCGGCTCGCCCTCGCTGGGCGAATTGCTGGCGCAGGGCAAGAACAACCTGCAAGCGCCGTGGCTGGGGCTGACCGGCTTTGCCGTGATTTCGGTGATGCTCAGCCTGTTGGTCTTTGCCGGCGAAGCGGTGCGCGACGGGTTCGATCCGCGCAAAACGTTCGGGTGATGGGAATGGGCAGGCAAAACGACTATATTGGGAAACCAAGTCCATGGAGCCGACCATGACCAGGATCGTACGCAACCACTATCCGGTGGACAAATTGCCAGAGGATTTGCGCAAGCATTTTTCGCGCGGGGGATTGGTGACGCTTGAGGTAAAGGAGGAACCCAAGGACGCGGAGCGACCGGTGACTGCATCGGAGGTCGCCTCAATGCTGCGAGCGGCGCAAGAGCGGAACAAGGCTTCGGCGCGCAGCATGGAGGAAATCGTAGCAGAAGTGCGGGACCTGCGCGACGAATGGGACGATTAGCTTGCCGTTCGGAAGGATTTATCTCGATAGCAATGTGCTGATCTCCGCTTTCGGACGGAGCGATGACCCTGCAGCGGCAGCCATGCTGCCCGCGATCATCGATGCGGTGACCGATAGCGGATTGCCTCCGTTCGTAGCCAGCGAGCTTGCGCTAGCAGAAACGCTCGTCCGTCCGTTCAGGGAGCAGAACCAGGAGGCTATGGACGGCTTCGAAATGCTTCTGACCGTCATCAGGCCAACGCTCGACGTGCTCGAAATCATCTATTTGTGGCTTCGCCCATGACCCCTCCCCTGCTCTCCGTTCGCAATCTTGATGTCGCGTTTCAGGTGGAGGGGCGGCGGGTGGAGGCGGTGCGGGATGTTGGTTTTGAGATTGCGCCGGGAGAGACGCTGGCGCTGGTGGGGGAATCGGGATCGGGCAAATCGGTGACGGCGCTGTCAGTATTGCGGCTGCTGCCCTACCCGGCGGCATCGCATCCCAGGGGGGAAATCCTGTTCAAGGGGCAGGATCTGCTGCAAGCGGATGAGAAGGCCCTGCGCAAAGTGCGCGGCAATGCGGTGTCGATGATCTTTCAGGAGCCGATGACCTCGCTCAACCCGCTGCACACCATCGAAAAACAGGTCAGCGAGGTGTTGTCGATCCATCGCGGGATGGGGCGCGCGGCGGGGCGGGCACGGACGATCGAGCTGCTCGAAGCGGTGGGGATTCCCGATCCGCAATCGCGGCTGGACGCGTTTCCGCACCAGCTTTCGGGTGGACAGCGCCAGCGGGTGATGATCGCAATGGCGCTGGCCTGCGAGCCGGACCTGTTGATCGCCGACGAACCGACCACCGCGCTCGATGTCACGGTGCAGGCGCAGATTCTCGATCTGCTCAAGGACGTGCAACGCCGCATGGGCATGGCGATGCTGTTCATCACCCACGATCTGGGTATCGTCAGGCGCATGGCCGACCGGGTGTGCGTGATGCGCGAGGGGGAGATCGTCGAACGCGCGGAGACCGCGGAGCTGTTCGCCAACCCGCAACATCCCTACACGCGGCAATTGCTGTCGAGCGAGCTGGGCGAAACTCCTGTCGCACCGGTCGAAGCGGGCCGGTCTATCGTCGAGGTCAAGGACCTGCGGGTCTGGTTCCCGATCAAGCGCGGGCTGTTGCGGCGCGTTGTGGGACACGTCAAGGCTGTCGACGATATCGACCTTGAGGTGCGCGAAGGCGAGACGCTGGGCGTGGTGGGGGAATCGGGCTCGGGCAAGACGACGCTGGGGCTCGCCATCCTGCGGCTGGTGTCGTCCCAGGGCCGCATCGTATTTTTGGGCGAGGACGTGCAGGGCAAGACTTCTCGCGCCATGCGGGCCTATCGCGCCGATATGCAGGTGGTGTTTCAGGACCCGTATGGCTCGCTGTCGCCCCGGATGAGCGTCGGCGATATCATTGCCGAGGGGCTGGGGGTGCATTTTGCGCACCTTTCCGCCGCCGACCGTGCCGAACGGGTGCGGGCGGTGCTGATGGAAGTGGGGCTCGACCCCGAGACCATCCACCGCTATCCGCACGAATTTTCCGGCGGGCAGCGCCAGCGTATTGCGATCGCCCGAGCGCTGGTACTGGAGCCGAAATTCGTCATTCTGGACGAGCCGACGTCGGCGCTGGACATGAGCGTGCAGGCGCAGATCGTGAAACTCCTGCGCGACCTGCAAGCGCGGCACGGGCTGACCTATGTGTTCATTTCGCACAACCTCAAGGTGGTGCGGGCCATCGCCAACCGCGTCGTCGTGATGCACAATGGCAAGATCGTCGAGCGCGGGGCGACCGAAGCGCTGTTTTCGGCACCGCAACACCCCTACACCAAGGAGTTGCTGGCGGCGGCACTCGAAGACAGCGTGGAATGAGAGAATATTGTGCGCTTTTGGGTAAAGGCGCACAATCACTGCAAGATTTATGGGCGGCATCGCGAATGTGGCACCCACTTTCCGATGAAGCCTTCTAATATGATGTGAACAGGCTCCGCCTGGAGAGGGGAAAGCAGCGATGAAACTGCCAGTTCTTGCCATTGCCACAGCCGTGCTGATCGGGCTGGCGCCGCCGGTGTTTTCGCAGGAGGACGCGTGGACCCATGCCATCGGCATCGATGCTGAACCCCGATATGCGGCGGACTTCGAGCATTTCGACTACGTCAATCCGGACGCGCCAAAGGGAGGCGTGGTGCGCATGCCGGCGCTGGGCGGGTTCGATACATTCAATCCCATTCTCCCGCAGGGTGAGCCCGCCTCCGGGCTTGGGCTGGTCTACGAGACCCTGTTGACCCCAAGCTCCGATGAAAGCTCGGTGAGTTACGGGCTGCTGGCCGAAGCGCTGCGCTATCCTGACGATTTTTCCTCCGTGACATTCCGGATGAATCCGCGGGCCCGCTGGGCCGATGGAGAGCCGGTCACGGCTGAGGATGTGCTGTGGAGCTTTGAGCAGGTAATGGAAATATCTCCGATCTACTCGGAGTATTACGCCCCGGTGGAAACCGCAGAAATCACCAGCGATGGGGAAATCACCTTCAGCTTCTCGGAAACCGGAAACCGGGAATTGCCCTATATCATGGGACAGTTGCTGGTGCTGCCGCAACACTGGTGGGAAGGCACCGACGCGCAGGGACGACAGCGCGATATCGGCGCATCGACCCTTGAGCGACCGCTGGGATCGGGGCCCTATGAACTCTCGGGGTTCGACGCCGGGCGCACGGTGACGTTTACGCGCGATCCGGACTATTGGGGCGCGGATGAGCCGGTGAATGTGGGGACGGCAAATTTCGACGAATACAGGGTCGAATATTTCCGCGACGTGACGGTGATGTTCGAGGCCTTCAAGGCGGACGAATTCGACTGGTGGACCGAGAACGTGGCCCGGCGCTGGGCGACCGGATACGACTTCCCGGCGGCCCAGGACGGGCGGGTGGTGCGCGAAACGTTTGAAAACGGGTTTAACAGTTCTGGCGTGATGTGGGGCTTTGTTCCCAATCAGCGACTGGAGAAGTTTCAGGACCCCAGAGTGCGCGAAGCTCTGGGGTATGCGTTTGACTTCGAGGAACTCAACCGCACCCTGTTTTACGACCAGTATCAACGGATCGACTCGTACTTTTTCGGAACGGACCTGGCCGCGCCCGATGGGCCGCCGCAGGGGCAGGAGTTGGCCATTCTCGAAGAGGTGCGCGATCTGGTGCCCGCTTCGGTGTTCGGGCCGCGCTATACCAACCCCGCCGGGGGCAGCGAAGACGCTTTGCGCGAAAACCTGCGCGAGGCGTTGCGGCTGTTTGGTGAGGCGGGCTGGACGCTGGACGGAACGCGGCTAGTCAATGACAAGGGCGAGCAGTTCGGGTTCGAAATCCTCACCTATGACAACACCATCGAGCCGGTGGCGCTGCATTGGGCACAAAATCTCAATGCCATTGGCGCCAATGTGACCATGCGGGTGGTCGATACGCCGCAATATACCAATCTGGTGCGCGCGTTCGATTATGAGGTGATCTATACGCGGTGGGCGCAATCGCTATCGCCGGGCAATGAGCAGCGCTATTTCTGGGGGTCGTCCTCGGTCAACGAACAGGGATCGCGCAACTATGCGGGGATCGCTGATCCAGGGGTTGACGCGCTGATCGACAAGATCGTGAGGGCACCGGACCGCGACACTCTGGTGGCCGCCACCCATGCGCTGGATCGGGTTTTGCTAGCCATGCACAATGTGATGCCGAGCTATACCATCACCTATGCCAGGGTGGCGCGCTGGGACCGGTTCAGCCATCCCGAAATACTGCCGGAATTTGCCATCGGCTTTCCCGATATCTGGTGGTGGGACGAAGATAAAGCCAGAGCCACTGGCGGCAATACGAGGTAGGGGCGCGGTGCAAACCGGGCCCAGGGGACACACGCACAAGAAGGAAACCGACATGGCTCACGACGTCATGGTCATCGGCGCCGGGATCGTCGGCATTTCAACTGCCATCCATCTGCTGAGGCGCGGGCAAAGCGTCGTGCTGGTCGACAAGAACCGGCCGGGGCTGGAAACCTCTTTCGGCAATGCGGGGATCATTCAGCGCGAGGGGGTGCGACCGCACGCGTTTCCGCGCGATCTGGCGACGCTGATGCAGGTGGGACTGCAGATGTCGACGGCGGCGCGCTACGACCCGCTGGCCCTGCCCCGGTTTGCCCCGGCGCTGATGCGCTATTGGTGGGAATCCTCGCCCGGCCATTACGCGCATGTGGTGAAAAGCTACGCGCCGCTGATCGCCCGCTCCATCGAGGAACACGCCGACCTGATCGCGGCCTCGGGAGCCGAGGACCTCGTGGTCAAGAAGGGCTGGTTCCTGATCTTTCGCAGTGAGCGCGCATTGCGCGACGAAGCGGCCAAGGCGAAAACCGATCTGGAACTCTACGATATCCATCACCGGGTGGTGGATGGCAGCGAATTCGCGCAGATCGAGCCGGATTTACGCGAAACGCTGGCCGGGGCGATCCACTGGACCGATCCCTGGACCATCCGCAATCCGGGCGCGCTGGTGGGGAAATATTTCGACCTGTTTACCTCGATGGGCGGCGAATTCCTGGCGGGCGAGGCCAAGGGGCTAGAACAGGACGGCGATGGCTGGTCGGCCTCGATCGAGGGGAAGCGCTATCGGGCCCGGCAGGCGGTTATCACCCTTGGGCCCTGGGCGCCGGATGTGCTCGACCCGCTGGGGTACCGGCTGCCGCTGTTCGTCAAGCGCGGCTACCACATGCACTACAAGCCGGAAGACGGCGCGACGCTGAACAACTGGATGATCGATGCGGAAGTGGGCTATTGCCTCGCGCCGATGGACATGGGCATTCGCCTGACCACCGGGGCGGAATTTGCCATGCGCGATGCGGCACCGACGCCGATCCAGCTGGGCAAGGCGGAACGCGTGGCGCGGGCGCTGTTTCCGCTCGGCGAAAGGCTCGATCCGCAGCCGTGGAAGGGCGCACGGCCCTGCACCCCGGACATGATGCCGATCATCGGCCCAGCGCCGCGCCACCGGGGGCTGTGGGTCGGGGTGGGCCATGCCCATCACGGGTTCACGCTGGGGCCGGCAACCGGGCATCTTTTGGCGCAGGCGATGACGGGGGAAAAGCCGTCGATCGATATTAGGCCCTTTGCGATGGAGCGGTTCGGGACGGTTTAGGGCGGTTGTCCATGAGGCTTGGGAACGGGAAGCGGCAGAGCTGGTGCGTTTTCCGAAACGATGAGCATACTGGATCCCGGCTCAAGGTCGGGATGACCGTGGGGGGACTGGCTGTCACGGTGGGCTGGGCCCTTGAACGCACGATGGCCGACGACCCTCGGCCTGTCATTCCGGGCGAAAATCGGCCGGACCGGACTATCCAGCGTTTTGAGCGGGGCTGTCGGTTGCCGGGCTCAGGCGGGTGACGAGTTCGAGGGCGTCTTTTTCAGGGAGCGGGCGGGAGAACAGGAACCCCTGAATTTCGTTGCAGCCATGGGCGCGCACGGCGTCGAGCTGGGCTTCGGTTTCCACGCCCTCGGCAGTGGTCGACATGCCGAGACTGCGGCCAAGGGCGATCACCGCCTTGATGATCTCGAAATTGGCATCCTTGGAGCCGACATCCTCTATAAAAGAGCGGTCGATCTTGATCTTGTCGAACGGGAAGGCCCGCAGATAGGACAAGGAGGAATAGCCGGTGCCGAAATCGTCCATCGAAATGCGAACGCCCATGGCGCGCAGGGCGTGGAGGGTTTCAAGGGTGTGGTCAGAATCGGTGAGCACCACGGATTCGGTGATTTCCAGTTCAAGCCGTGAGGCTGGCAGGCCGGCTTCACTCAAGGCGCGCTGAACGCTTTCGAGCAGGCGGCGGTTCTTGAACTGCACCGGCGAGAGGTTGACGGCGACACGGATGTCGGACGGCCATTTCGCTGCGGCGCGGCAGGCCTCGCGCAATACCCATTCGCCCAACTGGACGATGAAGCCGATCTCTTCGGCCACGGGGATGAATTCGACCGGGGAGATGACGCCCAGTTCGGAATGCTCCCAGCGCAGCAGCGCTTCCATGCAGGAAATGCGATTGTTTTCCAGCTCCATGAGCGGCTGGAACACAAGCTTGAATTCATCGCGGACAAGGCCGAGCTTGAGACCGCTTTCGATGGTGCGCCGGTGCTGCATGGCAGCGTCCATGCCCTTTTCAAAGAAACAGTACGTGCCCCGGCCATCGCCCTTGGCGCGGTAGAGGGCAAGGTCGGCGTTCTTCATCAGCGTTTCGCCATCCACGCCGTCGCTGGGCGCGACAGCGATGCCGATGGAGGTGCCGATGATCACGCGGTGGCCGTCAATCTCCAGGGGCTTGCTGATGGCCGCGATCAGCCGATCGGCGAGGGCCGCAGCATCATTGGGGCTGCGCAGCGGGCCCGCGAGCATGGCGAACTCGTCGCCGCCCAGCCGGGCCGCGCATTCATGCTCGCGCTTGGTGTGGTTGATGCGTTCGGCAACTTGCTTGAGAACCGCATCGCCGACGCCATGGCCGAGCGTGTCGTTGATGATCTTGAAATGATCGAGATCGAAGCACAGCACAGCCATCATCTCCCCGCGCCGGATGCGGGATTCGGCCATGGCCATCTCTTCGGCGAACAGGGTCCGGTTGGGCAGGTCGGTCAGCGAATCGTGGCGGGCCAGATGGTGGATGCGGGCCTCCGAGCGGCGCTGCTCGGTGATGTCCTGATGGGTCTCGACCCAGCCACCATCGGCCATGGGCTGATGAATGACGGAAATGATCTGGCCGTTTTCAAATTCGCAGATATCGACGTCGCGCACACCCTCGGTGATGGTGCGCACCCGGCGTTCGAGGAAAGCCATGGGGCCATCGGTGGGGCGCATTCCATTTTCAAAGCGGTAATCAAGAATGTCGCTCAACAGCGTGCCAGGACGCTGGAGCGCGTCCGGCAGTTCATAGAGCGCGGCATAGGTCGCGTTGCAGATCACCAGCTTGTGGTCGGCGCCGATCATGCACAGCCCATGGGCCATGTTGTCGACGGCGGTTTCAAAACGCATGGCCTGCCGGGCCAGGTCCGCCTCGCGCTTGGACAGCGCCGTGAGATGATCGCAGGTGTCGGTGATGTCCTCATGGGTGACCAGCCAACCGACGCCGGGGCGGTTGTCATAGGTGGTCCGGATATTGCGGTCGCGCAGCACCTGTTCGTATTGCGAGGGAGCTTCGCGCCGCTTCTGGCGTTCAAACCGGGCGAGCATCGTTTCGTAGAGCTCATCGACGCTGGAGCCGAAATAGTTGCCGGCCTCGATGACTGCGGCGCAGCACTGGTAAAGGGTCATCCCTGCCGAAAGCGAACCGGCCCCCAAACCGAAGGTCCAGGCGTAGCGGGAATTGAACAGCTCAAGCGTGAGCGTCTCGCTCCAGATGCACAGCCCATAGGGCATTGCCTCCAGTGCGGCGTCGACGGCATGGGTATTGCCGATTCCTTGACCAGGCAGCATCGCGTGTCCCCTCACGATCTTGTCGTGATCATGCTCACCAGCCCTGAAGCAAGGGTGAACACCTTCAGTGTAACCACGCATTCGGCGATGAGGGCTAATAAAGGATTAACCGGGCCACACTGGAACCAAACCGGCTGCCCGGCGTTCTGGGGTGCCGTTGTGATCCATTAACACTGGTTAATGATTTTTTTGGAGACGTTTGATGAGCCGGAATACCTTGTACGTTTTGCTTGGGGCCCTCGTGGTGATCGTGATCGGCTTTGCCATCTATGCCTATCAGCAGGAATCCCAGCCCAGCGGGGTGCAGATCGAACTGAACGAACAGGGGCTTTCGATCGAGGGCAACTGACGGGCGACGGGGCTTCCAAGGCATCAATGCGCTTTTCCCCGCTGCCTCCGACCGCTATGGAGAGTTAGGGCGGCGGGGAGGCAGCGATGGGATTTCAGGCACAGACGATAGATGACCTCAAGACGCAGGCGAAACGGCGCGTGCCGCGCATGTTTTTCGACTATGCAGATTCGGGATCGTGGACCCAAAGCACCTATTTCGCCAATGAAGCCGATTTCCAGGCGCTGAAATTCAGGCAGCGGGTGGCGGTGGACATGACCAACCGCTCGCTGGTCTCGACGATGATCGGACAAGAGGTCACCATGCCCGTGGCCATCGCGCCAACCGGTTTTGGCGGCATGCAGCATGCCGACGGCGAAATGCTGGGCGCGCGGGCGGCCCGTGACGCGGGTATTCCGTTTACGCTCTCGACAATGAGCATCTGCTCAATCGAAGACGTGGCGGAGGCCACCGGGGGCGCGCCGTTCTGGTTCCAGCTTTATGTGATGCGGGACCGGAAATTCATGTACAGCCTGATCGACCGCGCCAAAGCGGCGGGATGTTCGGCGCTGGTTTTGACGCTGGACCTGCAAATCCTCGGGCAGCGGCACAAGGATGCGCGCAACGGGCTGGCGGCCCCGCCCCGGATGACCCTCAACAGCCTGATGCAACTGGCGGCACGGCCACGCTGGTGCCTGTCTATGCTGGGCACACGCCGCCGCACGTTTCGCAACATTGTCGGCCATGCGGAAAGCGTGGGCGATCTGTCGTCGCTGTCCTCATGGACGGCGGAGCAGTTCGACCCCAAGCTCAACTGGGCTGATATCGGGTGGATTCGGGAGCGCTGGGGCGGCAAGCTGATCCTCAAGGGCATTCTCGATGCCGAGGATGCGCGCATGGCGGCGGAAACGGGGGCCGATGCGATCATCGTTTCCAACCATGGCGGGCGGCAGCTGGATGGCGCGCCGTCATCGATTTCGGCGCTGCCAGCCATTGTCGAGGCGGTGGGCGAGCGGATCGAAGTTCATATGGACGGCGGCATTCGTTCGGGACAGGATGTGCTGCGGGCGCTGTGCATGGGCGCCAAGGGGGTTTATATAGGCCGCCCCTGGCTCTATGGGCTGGGCGCAGGCGGACAGGCGGGCGTCACGCGGGCGCTCGACATCATCCGCACCGAACTCGACATCACCATGGCCCTGTGCGGCGAACGCGATATCCGCAATGTGGGCCGGCATAACCTCATCAATCCGGACGTATTTGTCTCATGACCGTATCCTACCCCCCTTCCCTTCCGCGCCATCTGGTGGAAAAGGCCGTGCGCGCGGCGTTCGAGGAGGACCTCGGACAGGCGGGTGACATCACCTCACAGGCAACCATCGCGCCGGATGCAACGGCAGTGGCGCGGATCAACGCCCGCACGGGCGGCGTGATTTGCGGCATCGAGTGCGCGCTGGCGGCGTTCGCGATGATCGGGCCGGGGCTGGAGGTCGAGGTCCTGGCCGGTGATGGCAGCGTGGTGGACGCTGGCGCGGGCGTGATGGAGGTGCGCGGCAATGCGCGGGCCTTGCTGGCTGCCGAACGCACGGCGCTCAACTTCCTCACCCATCTGAGCGGGATCGCCACCCTCACCCGCCGCTATGTGGACCAGACCGAGGACAGCCGGGCCCATATCTGTTGCACGCGCAAAACCACGCCCGGGCTGCGCGCGCTGGAAAAATACGCGGTGCGGTGCGGCGGCGGACGCAATCACCGGTTCGGGCTGGATGACGCCATCCTCATCAAGGACAACCATATTGCCGTGGCGGGGGGTGTCGGCGCGGCCATCGCGGCGGCGCGGGCGTTTGCCGGACATCTGGTGGCCATCGAAGTGGAAGTCGATACGCTGCTGCAACTGGAAGAAGCGCTGGCGGCACAGGCCAACGCGATCCTGCTCGACAATATGGATGACGACACGCTGGCCCAGGCCGTGGCGATCGCCGCCGGGCGCGCCAGCCTCGAAGCGTCCGGGAACGTGACGCTGGACCGGGTGGCGGCGATCGCGCGCACGGGGGTCGACTATATCTCGACCAGCCGGATCACCGCGGCGGCGGACCCGCTCGATCTCGGACTCGACATAACGATCGCTTAACGCAGTTTCGTCATGGCGCTGTAAGCATTCGGGCGTTAAAACGGCCCAGTTTCCCGCAACACCCTGCCATATTGCTTGGCAGAGGCCGGGCAGTCCTATATATGCCCGGCATATTCCCGTTCAGCATATGGCCAAGACCATGAACGTTCGTACACTGTGCCTCTCGATCCTGTATTGGCGGGATGCGAGCGGTTACGAAATTCGCAAATTGTGCACCGAAGGCGAAAGCTCCTATTTCGTGGAAGCCAGCTTCGGTTCGATCTACCCTGCCCTGTCCCGCCTCGAAACCGACGGGCTGGTGACCTCGCAGGTCGAACATCAGGCGGGCCGGCCTTCCAAGAAAATCTACGCCATCACCGAGGCGGGACGGGCAGCGTTTGTCGATGCGCTGCACGAACCGATCGGCAATGATGTGTTTCGCAGCCCGTTCCTGCTTTTTGCGCGGTTTGCCCACCTGCTCGATGCCGATCTGGTCCGTAGCCGGATCGAAGGCCAGTTGGCCGCGTTGGATGAGTCGATTGGCGAAATCAAACGGATGCGCGCGGCAATCGAACCCGGGGATATGGAAAGTCATCCCAATGATACGTGGATTCTTGACTACGGACTTTCCTGCCTGGTGGTTGCGCGTGAGCAACTGCATACCCACATGAACGCCTTAATTGCCTCCGCTCGTACGCATGATACGCCCGGTGTGCAGCAAGCAGCAGAATAAAGGGCGCTGTTGATGCGACTTCTGAAATCTTTTGGTCTGTCTATCTTTATTCTGGCCGCTGCCACGATCTGGTTCGCAACGGGCACCCTGGTGCAGGGCGGACAAGGTCCTGGCAATGGCGAGCGGTCGATTTCCGAATTGATTGATGGCAAGGAAAACGGGCCGCTGACCCGAACCCTGGCCAATGCCGGCTTGCTGGTTCCCCATGACGAGGAGGAGGTCGAACTCGCCCGCATGACCGTGGCGCAACGCGTCGCGCTGGAGAACGGCGATGTAAATACGGCCATTTCGGTGCGCACCGAGACGTTTCGTGTGCAACAGATGCCCATCGAGGTGAAGCTGCGCGGGCGGACGACCGCCTCGGCCAATATTGCGGCTGTGGCCCAGACCCCGGGCGTGGTGCAGACCCTGCATGTGAACAAGGGCGACCGCGTCGAAGCTGGCGATCTGCTGTGCACGCTCGATACCGGAACCCGCGCCGCCGCCGTGGCGCAGGCCAATGCCGCGCTGGCCCAAGCCGAAGCCGGATTGGCCCAGGCGCAGCTCGATGCGGACACCAACGCCTCGCTGCGCGAACGCGGGCTGGCGCCGGCCAACACCGCCAATGCGGTGGACGTGGCCGTGGCCGCCGCCGAAGCCGCTGTGAGCGCGGCACAGGCGGGACTGGACAACGCCCAGGCCGAACTGGACCGCACCCGGATCATCGCCGAAGTGGGCGGGCTGGTGCAGGCCCCCATCGCCACACGCGGCGCTATGCTGGCCCAGGGCGGCGTCTGCGCCACCATCGTCCAGCTCGACCCCATCGTGTTTGCCGGATCGGTGACGGAAGCCAATATCGCCCTCGCCCGCACGGGGCTGGCGGCATCGCTGCACACGGTGACCAACCAGAACGCCACGGGCGAAGTGACCTACGTGGCGGCGAGCGCCGAAGAGGCCACCCGTTCGTTCCCCATCGAAATCGAATTCGACAATTCCGATTTCGCGATCCGGGACGGGGTGACGGCGGAAGCCACCGTCAATATGGGCACCCTGCCCGGCCATCTGCTGCCGCAATCGGTGCTCACGCTCAATGACGCGGGCCTGCTCGGGGTGCGTACGGTCGAAGACAGCAAGGTGGCCTTTTATCCCGTGACCATAATGTCGGACACCCGCGAGGGAGTGTGGGTCACCGGATTGCCCGCTTCCGTTGAAATCATCACTATCGGCCAGGAATTCGTGGTCGACGGCCAGGCCGTGAACGCGAGCCCGGCCCCGGCCACTGACGCTCCCGAAGAAAGTGCGCCCGCATGACAAATTTCATCGAACGCATATTGCGCATGCCGCGCGCCGTGATCACCATCATGGCGCTGCTGCTGCTTGCCGGCGGCTTTTCTTATTCGGTGCTGCCAAAGGAAAGCTTTCCGGCGATCGACGTGCCCTATCTCTACGTCTCGATCAGCCAGACGGGTGTGTCGCCGCGTGATGCCGAAAACCTCTTGGCAAAGCCCGCCGAGGAAGAGCTGAACGGCCTCGATGGCCTCGTCAATATGACATCGACCTCGACCACCGGGCACGCCTCGGTGATCCTTGAATTCGACACCAATGTGGATGTGGACAAGGCGCTGGCCGATACCCGTGCGCGGGTCGATGCCATCAAGGCCAAGCTGCCTGCCGCCGCCGACGATCCCAGCGTGAACGAAATCGACATGCTCGGCTTCCCGATCCTGTCGGTGGCGATCTATGGTGAGTTGCCCGAACGCGAACTGGTACGCATCGCCGAGGACCTGCAAACAAGTCTCGAAGGGATTGATTCCGTTCGGGAAGTGACGCTATCGGGCGCGCGGGACGAACTGGTGGAAGTGTCCATCGATCTGTTGCGGCTCGAAGCCTACAATCTCACCGCTTCGCAACTGTTCGACGCGCTGGCGCGCAACAATTTGGTTGTGCCGGGGGGCGTGATCAACACCGGCCAGGGCTCGTTCAACGTCGAGGTGCCGGGGCTGATCGCCAGCGCACAGGACGTATTCGAGTTGCCGATCAAGACCGATGGCAACACGGTAGTGACCTTTGGTGACGTCGCCAGCGTCACCCGCACACTGGCGGACGCCACCGATTATACCAATGTGAACGGCTCGCCGGCGCTGATCCTGGGCGTCTCCAAGAAAGCCGGAACCAATATCATCGAAGTTTCCGAACAGGTGCGGGAGATAACCGCGCAGATTGCCGAAAACTGGCCGCAGGGCGCTGGCTACAGCTTCTTTCTCGACCAGGCCGAAACCACCATCCACCTGTTCCGCTCGCTCGAAGCGGCCGTGCTGACCGCCGTGGCGCTGGTGCTGATCACCTGCGTGGCCGTGCTGGGCGTGCGCGCAGCCTTCATGATCGGGATGTCGATCCCGCTCTCGTTCATGATCGCGTTCCTCTACATGGAAATGACCGGCATGACGATCAACATGATGGTCATGTTCGGGCTGGTGATCGCCGTGGGCGTTCTGGTCGACGACCCGGTGGTGGTGGTCGAATATGCCGAGCGAAAGCTGCAGGAGGGCGTTCCGAAATCGGAGGCCTTCATTGAAGCGATGCACAAGATGTTCGTGCCGGTGCTCGGCGCGACGGCGACGACGCTGGCGGCGTTCATACCGCTGCTGTTCTGGCCGGGCATCATCGGCAAGTTCATGAGCAATTTGCCGATCATCGTGATCGTGGTGATGGGCGCATCGTTCATTTCGGCGCTGGTGTTCATGCCGGTGATCGGCGCGATCATCGCCTCCACCCATGTGGATCAGAAGCGCAAGGAACAGGCCGACATCGTCATGTATCCCGAAAAATTCCACCCCAAGAAGGTGCGTGGACTGACCGGGATCTATGTCCGGACCATGTCGGTGCTGCTGCACTGGCCGATCCCCACGCTGCTTGTGGGCTTCGGTATCGTGTTCGGCATCTTCTTTTACTACGCTGCAAACCCGACCGGGGCCGAGGCCTTCCCGGCATCTGAACCAGAATATGCGACAGTGGCGGTGGTGGCGCGCGGGAATTACTCGCCCGAGGAAATCCGCGACATGCTGATTGAGGTCGAGGATGAACTGGTTCACGTCCAGGGCATCCAGGACATCATCATGCAGTTCGGTTCGACCGGCGCGATGGGAACGATGCCGCCGGATACGGTCGGCAACTTCCAGCTCCAGCTGATCGACTACAACAACCGGGTGAAAGCCGAGCAGATCTTTGCCGACATCCGGGCGCGGGTCGCCAATATATCCGGCTTGCAGGTGCAGGTTCTGGCCACCGAAAGCGGGCCGCCCGCGGGCAAGGACATCAACATGCGGGTCGAGAGCACCAATTACGCCGATCTGGTGCCGACGGTGGAACGGGTGGTCGCCTATCTGCAAAACGACCTGCCCAACGCCGCCGATATCGAAGACGGGCGCCCCTCGCCCGGCATCGACTGGCAGATCACCGTCGACCGCGTGGAAGCGGCCCGCTATGGCATCGGGGTGCGGGAGTTGGCACCTTATGTCCAACTGGTCACCGGCGGGGTCAATCTGGGCACCTATCGCGATCAGGAGACCGGCGACGAACTCGACATCAAGGTGCGCCTGCCCAACGAGGAACGCACTCTGGATGCGCTGGATTCCATGCGCATCGCCACTGCACAGGGCATGGTTCCGGTCTCGAACTTCATCGAACGCCGGGCGGTGCCGAAGGTGGCCAATATCGAGCGGCGCAATCAGGTCTATGTGATGCCGATCGCGGCCAGCCTCGTGGACCTGCCCGCTGGTGTTTATCCCGCAGAGCGGGTGGCGGAGTTGCAGGCCTGGCTCGATTCGCAGGAGTGGCCGGACAAGGTGTCGTTCGCCTTTGGCGGCGCGGAAGAACAGATGGGCGACGCCAACGCCTTTATCGGACAGGCGCTGGCCGCAGCGCTGTTCATGATCTTCCTGATCCTGCTGCTTGAGTACAACAGCTTCTATCAGGTGCTGGTGACCCTCTCGACGGTGATCATGTCGGTGGCGGGGGTGCTTTTGGGGATGCTGGCGACGGGTATGAGCTTTTCGGCCATCATGACCGGGCTGGGCATCGTGGCGCTGGCGGGGATCGTGGTCAAGAACGGCATCGTTCTGATCGACACCTATAACACCTACAACCGCGGGCAGAACGTCGAGCCGATCACCGCCATGCTGCTGACCACCGCGCAGCGGGTGCGGCCAGTGCTGCTGACGGCGTTCCTCACCGCGCTGGGCGTGATCCCGATGTGGGCGAATATCGAATTCGACTTCATCCGCCGGGAAATCGTCCTGGGGGGCATCGCCGGGTCGTGGTTCGTCCACCTGTCGGCGGCGCTGGTGAGTGGGCTGCTGTTCTCGACCGTGCTGACCCTGATCATGGTGCCGGTGATGGTGACTGCGCCCAAGGTGGTCCGGCACCAGATCGGCACCCTGTTCGGGTGGCTGCGGGGCCGGCGCACACGCGAACCCGTCCAGCCAGCCGGGTTCGACGGCATGGCCGTGGCCATCGAAGGCAACGCCGAAGCGCCTCGCCATATCGTGACCAAGGACACCGAATTGGTGGAGCGGGCCGAAAACGGGGTGACGATCCTGTCGCGGCGACCCGCCGCCGAATAGGCCCCTGCCCTTCCGAGTAAACAAAAAGGCCCCGCATTGCGCGGGGCCTTTTTTATGGCGAGAAAGTGGTAATTCCTCGCGTTTCCGAACCGGAAAACCGGCGGCCACTTTTCCTGTAAACGCTCATTGTTTGATCGCGTTTCCGAACTGGAAAACCGGAGACCACTTTTCCTGGAAACGCTCTATTCTGCCGGCTGGGGGGCCGGCTTGCGGGTGACGTAGCCTTCGGGGTCGTCCTCAGCGACCCGGAGCCGTTCGCTGGCCTCGGCGGCTTCACGCTGGCGGTTCCACATCTGGGCGTACAGGCCGTTGTGATCAAGCAACTCGTTGTGGGTGCCGCGCTCGGCAATGGTGCCTTCACGCAGGACGATGATCTCATCGGCATCGACCACGGTGGAGAGGCGGTGGGCGATGACCAGCGTGGTGCGCCCCCGCGACACGGTATCGAGCGCCGACTGGATTTCCCGCTCCGTCTGGGTATCGAGGGCCGACGTCGCTTCGTCAAGGATCAGGATCGGCGGGGCCTTGAGGATGGTGCGGGCGATGGCGACGCGTTGCTTCTCGCCGCCGGAGAGTTTCAGTCCCCGCTCGCCCACCTGGGTATCGAACCCGTGGGGCAGGCTTTCGATGAAATCGCCGATCTGGGCCATGCGGGCGGCTTCGCGCACCTCCTCGTCGGTGGCGTCGGGGCGGCCATAGCGGATATTATAGGCGATGGTATCGTTGAACAGCACGGTGTCCTGCGGGACCATGCCGATAGCGGCCCGCAGCGAGTTCTGGGTGACGTCGCGCACATCCTGTCCGTCGATAGTGACGCGGCCCGAGATCACATCATAGAACCGATAGATGAGGCGTGAGATGGTGGATTTTCCCGCGCCTGATGGCCCCACTACTGCGATGGTCTTGCCCGCCGGCACGGTGAAGCTGACGCCCTTGAGGATCGGGCGGTCGGCATCGTAGTGGAAATACACATCCTCGAAGCTGAGCACCGGGCCTTCCAGCGCCAGCGGCTGGGCGTCGGGCTTGTCCTCGATCTCGGGGCTCTGATCGAGCAGGCGGAACATGGCTTCGATATCGGCCAGACCCTGACGGATTTCGCGATAGACGAAACCGATCTGGTTGAGGGGCCGGTAAATCTGCATCAGGAAGGTGTTGAGCAGGACGAAATCACCAACGGTGAGATCGCCGCGCATGACGCCCAGCGCCGCCATGACCGAGAGGACCACCACGCCCGCCCAGAAGATCACGCCCTGGCCGAAGTTGAGGAAACCCAGCGAAGTCCAGATGCGCACGGCGGCGCGTTCATACCCGGCCATGGCGGAATCAAAGCGCCTGGCTTCCAGCGCCTCGTTGCCGAAATATTTGACGGTCTCGAAATTGAGCAGGCTATCGACCGCCTTGGCGTTGGCGTCGGTATCGCTCTCGTTCATGTCGCGGCGGATGGCGATGCGCCAGTTCGAAGCGCGCACGGTAAACACCATGTACAGCACCACGATCACGGCCAGCACCAGCACATAGGCCATGCCGAACAGCCAGCCGAAAATGATGCCCACGATGAGGAATTCGACAAGGGTGGGCGCGGTGTTGAGCATCGTGAAGCGCACGATGGTCTCAATACCCTTGGTGCCGCGCTCGATGACCCGGCTCAGCCCGCCCGTCTTGCGCTGGAGGTGGAAGCGCAGGGAGAGCTGGTGCATGTGGGTGAAGGTGCGATAGGCCAGCTGGCGCACGGCATGCTGGCCGACCGAGGCAAACAGGATGTCGCGCAACTGCTGGAAGCCGGTATCAACGATCTGGCCCACGCCATAGGCGATGGCGAGGATGATGGGGATGGACAGCCCCATGATCAGCGCCGCATCGGGGCCCGAAACCCCAAGGGAATCGATGATGCCCTTATAGGCGAAGGGAACAAGGGTGCTGGCGACCTTGGCGAGCAGCAAAGCCCCGATGGCAAGCACCGCGCGCCGGCGCAGATCGGGGCGCCCCTCAGGCCACATATAGGCCCACAGATTGCGCAGGGTGCCCAGGATTGCACCTTCATCGGCGCTGACGGTTGATCCGGATTCGTCGGACATGGGTGAGGACTCCGCGAAAGATTTTTTTGTGGCGGCAGGGGGTAGCGGCTGAAGCCGGACGCCTGCCGGTTTTTCGTTATGCCCGCGGACGGGCTGTTACTATCGGCGTCGAGAAAGTGAAGTGCTGCAACCGCACCCGGGCGGGGGTCATGAAGCGGACAGCAAGCACGCGCCATCCGCGCCTTGTGGCGAGAGGCCCGACAGATACCCATCCACAGCGCGGCTGAAGGCTGCAAGGCGGATGTGGCACACATTGTAATTGTTGCGCGTGCCCTGCGCATGGCGCTGAATCACCCCGGCGTCGAGCAGCACCTTGAGGTGTTGGGACACCGTGCTCTGGGCGAGGGAGAGACAATCGGTGATGTCGTTACAGCAGCAATTTTCGGCCCGCCGGGCAAGGATGCGCAATATCTCCAGCCGCACCGGGTGACCGAGGGCGCGCATTATCGTGGCAATATCGTCTTCGTCCATGGCCGCTGCTTTCATCGTCAGATAACGATAAAGAAATAGGCAAAAATTGCAAGACGCGCGGTGGCGCCGTCCCGACCTGAATTTGATCAGGCCGGGAGGTCCTCGTCTTCCATGTCGCCGATCATCTGATCGGTGCCCGGCAGATCGAAAACCTGTCCGGGATAGATCAGATCGGGATCGCGAATCTGATCGGCGTTGGCCTCGAAAATCTGGGTGTAGCGAATGCCCTCGCCATAGACGCGGCGGGCGATGGTCCACAGATTGTCGCCACGGCGGATGATCGCCTGACCCGACGTGGTGCGATTGCCGGTGGTGACGCCGACCAGCGTGGGCACGGCGGTTTCGGCGGGCGCAGTGGGCGTTTCGGGTTCGGCAGGCTCTTGCATTGTCGGAGCGGGCTGAGCGGAGACCGGAGCAGCCTGGGCCTGTTCGGGCGTTGAAACCGGCTCTGGCGCGGTCTGGGGCGCAGGTGCTGGCTGGGCATCGATCACCGGCGCGGATTCCGGCTCAGGTGCTTCGGCAACGACGATTTCATCGGCCACGGTGGCGGGCAGATCGAGAATGAAATCGACCTCGGCGCGACCGACGACGATGCCGTTCCTGTCGAGCATATCTATGCGGACACGCTGGCTTTCCTGATCGAGCACGTCGGTAGCTTCCACCAGCCAGCGGCCATCGGCGACCCGGGTGCTGCCTACAGCCTCGTTGTCCACATAGAGGCGGACGCTCATGCCGTTGGTACCACTGCCGGCAAAGAAATTGCGGTTTCCGTCGATCTCGACGGCATCGATAGTGGGCGGCACGGCGGCGGCAGGCGCGGGCGTTTCAGCCACGGCGATTGGTGCGGGTTCCGCCACCGGGGCCACCGTTTCCGGTTCTGCGGCAGGTGTGGGCACGGGAGCAGGCGCAGCGGCACTGGCTGGTTGCTCAGCGGTCACCGGGGCTGCGGGCTGCTCCGCGACAGGGGCGGCAGCGGCGGGCTGCTCCATTCCCGGTTCTGCGGCGGGAGTTGGCTCTTCCGCCACGTCTGGTGCCGGGGGCACGATGGGCTCGGGCTCAACCGTGTCCTGTGCGGCAGGCTGGTCGGGAGCTTCGGCGATGACCGGTTCAGCGACCGGGGCTTCGATGGTCTCGGCAGGTTCTGTGATCGGGGCCGGTTCGTTAGTTGTGGTTTCAGGCTGAGTAGCAGTCGCACTCCGGGGGGTAACGGCATCGGCAATGACCGCCGTTTCCACAGGTCGTGACGCGGGCTCGCGCGGCGCTTCGGCCACGACGATTTCGGGTTCAGCCACGGGTGCGGAAGGTGCCGGTTCGGGCTCGACGGGAGCGGTGGCTTCCACCGCTTCGGGCTGCACATGCGACTCGGAGGCCGTCAGCGCTGCGCTTTCGACTGGCTCCGCAGGTTCGGCCATTTCGGGCTGCGCCGGGACTTCGGCTGCGGCGATGGTGGCGGGCTGTTCGGCGGGTGTTTCTGCCGGTGCGGCAGGTGGCGCTGCGGGCTCCAGGCCCTGGAGGATTTCGCTTGCCTTGCCCGGTTCGGCGGCAACGACGAGGGGTTCTGCCGTACGGTCTTCCTGCACCACCACCATCACCGACGTGCTGGCAAAGCGGTCGGTCTGGACGTCGAGCAGGCGCAGTTCGACACCACCGGCAGGCAACGGCGTTTCGGTGACGAACACGAAGTCGCCGGACGGCTCTGCGGTCTCGGTGCCGATCTGCTGGTCATCGGCAAAGATATGAATTTCGCCCGAGGGCGAAGCCGTACCGGCGATCACCGCCAACCCATCGGGCTCGACCCGGACCAGCGCAAAGGACGGCAGCACTGCCTGCGACACGCTGAGCGCGGTTTCATCGTTTGCCGCCGTCGCGGGCTGGTCCGTGATCGGATCGCCAGGCTGCGCATCGGCCTCGACAGAGGTAGCACCCTCAGTCGCCGGTTCGCCTGCCGCTGTCTGGACGGGTTCGCCCCCGAAAAAGGTCTCGCTCATACAGGCCGCGAAATCGCCGCGCTGGACACAAGCAACAGTGCCCGGCCCGGCAAAGATGCCGATGACCACGATGGCGGTAGCTGCCGCCGCGCCGATGGCGAGAGCTACGGGAGAAAGGGGACCGGCCAGTGGAGCCTCCGTCAGTGTTTCCCGGCCGCCGCATCGGCCTCATTTCCTGATTCGCATATTTGCGACAGCGATTTGAATTATAACGCCTATAAAGTCTTCATCAACTTATAGGTGAACGCCTCATAGAGCGCCTCGAAAGACGCGTCGATGATGTTTGGCGAGACCCCGACGGTGAACCATCTATCGCCGGCGCGGTCCCGGCTTTCGATCAGCACGCGGGTGATCGCCCCGGTGCCGCCATCGAGAATACGGACCTTGTAATCCACAAGTTCAAGATCGTCGATACGGTCGGAATATTTTCCCAGATCCTTACGCATGGCGAGGTCGAGAGCGTTGACCGGGCCATTGCCTTCGGCCACCGACATCAGAATTTCACCATCGACGTCGATCTTGACCACCGCCTCGCTCACCGTCACCTGCTCGCCGCGCGCGTTATGGCGGCGCTCGATCGAGGTGCGGTAGCTGGTGACGTCGAAAAATCGGGGCAGCGTATCGAGGACCTTGTGGGCCAGCAGGCAGAAGGACGCTTCGGCCCCATCATAGGAATAGCCGCGTGCTTCGCGTTCCTTCACCTGCCGCAAAAGCTCATCGAGGCGCGGATCCTCGCGGGGCAGATCGATGCCGAAGCGGGCTAGCGAGGTCAGCAGGTTGGACTTGCCCGCCTGCTGGCTGACCATGATCGACCGTTCATTGCCCACACTCTCGGGCGTGACATGCTCATAGGTCGCCGGGTCCTTGGCGATGGCAGAGGCATGGATACCCGCTTTGGTGGCAAAGGCCGAGGCCCCGACATAGGGCGCCTGCCGGTTGGGCGCGCGGTTGAGGATTTCATCGAAGGCGCGCGAAACCTGGGTGATCCTCTCCAGCTTCTGCACGGTCACCCCGGTTTCGAACCGGTCGGCAAATATGGGTTTAAGCACCAACGTGGGGATCAGGGTGACCAGATTGGCATTGCCGCAGCGCTCGCCCAATCCGTTCAGCGTGCCCTGAATGTGGCGCACACCGGCGCGCACGGCGGCAAGAGTGTTGGCCACCGCCTGCCCGGTATCGTCATGGGCGTGGATGCCCAGCCGATCGCCCGGCGCGACGGTGAGCACATCGGCGACGATCGCTTCGATCTCGGCGGGCATGGTGCCGCCATTGGTATCGCACAACACCACCCAGCGCGCGCCAGCCTCGATAGCGGTTTTCACACAATCGAGCGCATAGGCGCGGTTGGCCTTGTAACCATCAAAGAAGTGCTCGCAATCGACATAGGCCTCCTTGCCGCTGGCGATGGCCGCCCCCACGCTTTCAGCCAGGCTCTGGAGATTTTCCTGTGTCGAAATGCCAAGGGCGAGCGTGACCTGATGGTCCCAGGCTTTTGAGACGTAACAGATCGCGTCGGAACGGGAATTGATCAGATCGGCGATGCCGGGGTCGTTATCGACGGAGCGCCCTGCCCGCTTGGTCATGCCAAAGGCAACGAATTGCGCCGCCTCCGTGCGCTTTTGCGCAAAAAACGCCGTATCGACGACATTGGCGCCGGGATAGCCGCCCTCGACGTAATCGATGCCCAGTCCATCGAGCAGAAGGGCAATATTGATCTTGTCTTCGAGAGAAAATTCGACGCCGGCGGTTTGGGCACCGTCGCGCAGGGTGGTGTCGTAGATATAGAGGCGTTCTTTGGTCATAGGCTGATACTTGCAGTCAGAGGGGGCCTGCACAGGCAGGCGGGCCGGGCGCGAAGGCGGCGGGGTCAAGCGGGTGCATGGCATACCGCCTCGATGTTGTGTCCGTCGGGATCGAAGACGAAGGCGCCATAATAGTTGGGATGGTAGATGTCACGCACGCCGGGCGCGCCATTATCGCGTGCGCCCGCTTGCAAGGCCGCGCGGTGGAACGCATCGACGGCCTCCCGCGACCGGGCGGAAAACGCGATATGCAGCCGGCCCGTGCAGCGCCCGCCGCTGCTGAGCCAGAATTCCGGCTTCGTGTCGCCATAGCCGGTGACCCTGCCTTTTGGCAGATCGAAATCCTGCAGTCGCCGGTATCCGAGCGGCGCGAGAACCGCATCGTAAAACGTCAGCGCGCGGTCGTGGTCGCCCACGCTCAGTCCGAAATGGTCGATCATGCTCATCTGGCGTCTCCCTCAGGCCAATGGTCAGTATCGTGGTCGGGGTGTTGGAAGCTGGCCTGAACCGATCGTCCCAAATCGGCCAGGCGCTGCTCGGTTGGAAGCTGCTCGGCTATCCGCGCGAGATCCAGGACCCAATCATGGCGCGCCTCGACGCCGAACTGCTTTCGCGGCGGGAAGGCATCGGGGCTATCGAGCGAGCCCAGTGAAACGGCCAGCCATTCGCTATCAATACGATCGAATGTCAGAGGCGTACCGCACGCCCGGCAGAACCCGCGTTGCGCCACCTTCGAGGACTTGAATACTGCGATCGCGCCGCGCACAGGCTCGAAATCAGTCCGGGGCACAGCAACGAACGCCGCAAAAGGGCCGCCGACCGCCTTCTGACACATGCGGCAATGGCAGATCATGGACGATCGTGGCTGACTCCGAATGCGGTAACGCACCGCGCCGCACTGGCACCCGCCGGTGACCTCGTCAGCCATGAGGCTTCTCCTGGAGCCGGTTCCAGACCGCATCGAGCACGGCATCGCGGTTTTCGGTTATCTGGTTATTCCAGACGCGCAGGATGGAGAAACCTTTCGAATTCAACGTTTCGTCGCGGGCGGTGTCGTCACCGGCGTGCTGGCTGCCATCGAGCTCGATGATCAGGCGAGCGGAATAGCATACGAAATCAGCGATGTAGGGCCCGATGGGAACCTGGCGGCGGAACTTGTACTCGGCAAGCCGGCGATCTTTGAGGATGAGCCACATCGCACGCTCGGCCTCGGTGGGGTTGCGGCGCATGGATTTGGCTAAGCCGCGGTTCCGCTTTGGAACCTGGTGCCGCCACGCTGCCCCCGCGGGCTGAAGCGAGGCTGTGCACCCCTCATCCGACCTTTCGCTGCGCGAAAGCCCACCTTCTCCCTCAAGGGGAGAAGGGGTGACTTGCAGAAGCGATCCAGCAGGAGCATTGGTTGCGTGTCGTGAAAGCCCTGCTTCTGCCACGAGGGGTAAAGAGGGGATGGGCCCAGGCGATGCGGAGAGAGCCCCCCTCTCCCCTTGAGGGAGAGGGGATGGGGGTGAGGGGTGCGCAGAGGTTGCCGACGAGCCCGGGCACGGCGTTTTTTCACTCACCGCGCGGCCTCCCATCTGGTGCGGCGTTCGCCGGTTTCGGGGTCTTTATAATCCATCAGCTGGATGCCCTGTTCCAGAAGTTCGGCGCGGATGGTGTCGGCGAGGGCGAAATCTCTTGCGGCGAGGGCGGCGAGGCGGGCGGCGACTTTTTCGGCGGTGGCGGTGTCGTCGCCGGATTGGCGGATCAGGCTGTCGAGGGAGAAGCCGAAGAAAGTCAGCGTGGCAGCAAGCGCCTGTGCGGCAGCGTCCTCGCCCCGGTTGGCGGCGCGGGCCAGGGCGTCGAGGGCGGTGGAGGCACGCGAGAAGTTGAGGTCATCGGACAGGGCGGCGATGACATCGGCGTCGGGAGACGTTTGCGAACCCGCCCGCGCGGCGCGCTGCCAGGAGACGAGCTTGTGTCCAGCCTCCTCCAGACGCGCGATGGAAAAATCGATGGGCTCGCGGTAGTGGGTCATCAACATGGCGAGGCGCAGCACTTCGCCGGGCCAGGCGCGGCCCCCGAAGGCCTCAGTTTCGAGCAGATCGCGGATGGTGATGAAATTGCCGTCCGATTTGCTCATCTTGCGGCCTTCGACCTGGAGATAGCCGTTATGCATCCAGTAGCGCGCCATCATCGGGGTGTCGTGGGCGCAGCGGGACTGGGCGATCTCGTTCTCGTGGTGGGGGAAGATGAGATCGAGCCCGCCGCCATGGATGTCGAAGGTTTCGCCCAGAAAGGCGAGGCTCATGGCCGAGCATTCGATGTGCCAGCCGGGACGTCCCCTGCCCCACGGGCTATCCCAACCGGGCTCGTTCTCGTCCGAAGCCTTCCAGAGAACGAAATCGGCGGGGTTTTCCTTGTGACTGTCGATGGCCACGCGGGCACCCGCGATATTGTCTTCGAGATTGCGGCCCGACAGCGCACCGTAATCGGGCATCGAGCCGACGCGGAACAGCACTTCGCCTTCCGCCTCATAGGCGTGACCTTTAGCCAGCAGACGCTCGATAATGGCGATCATGCCGCCGATATGTTCTGTGGCCCGAGGCTCGATACTCGGCGGCAAGCAGCCTAGAGCGGCGACGTCCTTGTGAAATTGCGAGGCTGTGGTCTCGGTGACCCTGCGGATGGCTTCGTTGAGCGGGAGGTCGGGGTGATCGCGCAGGGCGCGGGCGTTGATCTTGTCGTCAACGTCGGTGATGTTGCGCACATAGGTGACATGGTTCTCACCATAGACATGGCGCAGCAGCCGGTAGAGCAGGTCAAAGACGATCACCGGGCGCGCATTGCCGATATGGGCAAAATCATAAACCGTGGGCCCGCAGACATACATGCGCACGTTGCCAGGATCGAAGGGGACGAAATCCTCCTTGGACCGCGTGAGCGTATTGTAAAGCTTCAGGCTAGGCTTGTCCGACATTCAGCGCCCCGTGCGACATTCAGAGTGGAAACGGCAGGCAGGCGCAAGGGCCACCGCCGTTGGAAACGGTTGATGCTGCCGTACCGGCAGCGGGTCCACACCTGTATTCGGGATGATGAAAACCGCGCCGCCGACAAGGTCAGCAGGTAATGCAGCCGATAATGCAAATCTGGCCAAAGGTTTTCATGGCGCGCACCATGGACGCGAAGAAACCGCAAAGCAAGCAGGAAAATGGGGATAACGCCGACACGTCATCCCCACTGAATGGTGACCTTGGAGCAGTCTGGCCATCACCGAAGCCCCCTGCGGCGATGTTGAAGCTTTCAGCCTTGCTTCAAAGAGTGAGCCTGCCACTTTGGGCGACACGCCGCCACCTGCATCACGCAGTTGTTATTGGCCCCGCCACGGGGACGACAAGATCGGGCAATTGGCCGCTTTCGATCTAACGGCTGAGCAGTTCCACAGTCTGGTCGATGGCACCGAAAACGGAGCGGTTATCGGCATCGACGGCTTCGATGCGGACGGTGTCACCGATGGCGAGAAAAGGGGTACGGGCTTTGCCGATGCGGGCTTTTTCCGCCGTGCGCGCCTCGGCGATACAACTGAACCCGATGCCATCGTGGCGGATGGGGAGGATATCGTCATGGGCATTGGCGACGGTGCCCGACCCGATGATGGTGCCGGTCCCCAGCTCGCGCGTCTGGGCGGCGGCAACGATCAGATCAGCAAAATCGAACCGCATGTCGGTGCCGGCGTCGGGCTGGCCATAAAGGCTGGCATTGACGTGAGTACGCACCTTGAGGTGCAGGCGATTGTCCCGCCAGGCCTCGCCCAGTTCATCGGTGGAGACGAAAACCGGGCTGAAACTGGTAGCCGGCTTGGCGTGGAAAAAGCCAAACCCTTCCTGAAGATCGCCAGCAACCAGTCGTCGCAGAGAGACGTCGTTGCAGATGCCGACCAGCCGGATGGCCGCGCTGGCCTGTTCGCGCGTGGGGCGCATGGGCACACGGGAGATAACCACCACAACCTCGGCCTCGTAATCGACCGCGAGCCCATCTTCGGGGACGACGATGGGCGCGGTGGGGGCGAGGAAGCTATCGGAACCGCCCTGATAGAGCAGCGGACGATCGTTCTGGAGTTCAGCATCCTTGCTGCCCTTGAGCGAGCGCACCCGATCGAGGTGGACCATATATCCCGCACCGTCGATCCACTGGAAAGCCCGCGGCAAGGGGGCCAAGGCCTCGCGGGGGTTGAACGGCATGCCAGCGATCTCGCCATTGTCGAGCTGGTCACTGACCGCGCGCAGGATGGGGGCGCAACGGTCCCACTCATCAAGCGCATCCTGAAGATTGGACGCGATGCGGCCCGCCGAAGCGAAACGGGAGAGGTCTTTGGAAACGATGACCAGATGTCCATCGGGACGACCGTTGCGCAGGGTGGCAAGTCTCATTGGGGAACCGTACCGAACGTGATTGGTGTTGCTCGCCAAGATGGCGCATAGAAGGACACAGTTAAAGCCTTGCGTTGACCGAAAAGCCTGTTAGAGCTTCATCCGGTCTGCCTGAATCTGACTGCCCGCTCCCGGCTTGGGTTCCTATGCGACCGAGGCGGCACTAGCCTCCGCATTTTGCCCGACCCACGCGGCGATGTTGCATGGACACTATGACTTCACCACACGTTCCGCCAGCCGCAATAGCCCGCATCGCTCTCGTCTTGCTGGCCGCCCTCGGGTTTGTACTCACCGATATTTCGATCGCGATGGCCCAATCGCGCAATTGTTCGCAGATCGTCGCCATTCTGCGCGGCATCGAGCGCAACGAATTGTTCGTCAGCTTTAACGGCATCGTCGGCGAATTGCAGGGACGACAGGCTGAAGTCACCCAGGCTGAGGGGTTGTGGATGCGCAATGGCTGCCAGCAACTGGTCAGCGCAGGCCAGGCGTTGAGCCGCGAATGTCAGTCTTTGGCCCGTTCCATCACGCTGGGGCGCAGCCAGGTGGAACAGCTGACGACCATGGCTCGCGAGGGCCAGTCGCTGGCGCAGAGCCGGCAGCAATTGTTGCAGGATTACGCGCGTTCGGGTTGCGATGCGAACCAATCGGGCGTGACGTTCGGCCAGCAGGGAGCGCGGGGCGGGCTGCTCGATAACATGTTTGGCGACGGCTATGATTACGTCGATACCCCTTACGATCCGTGGAGCACGCAGCAAACCCGCCGCACGGTTTGTGTACGCACCTGTGACGGGTTTTACTGGCCGATCAGCTTTTCGACCACGGACAACTATGTGGGGCAGGATGCGATCCAGTGCCACGAAATGTGTCCGGGCACGGAGGTTGCGCTGTTTTCCTATCGCAACCCCGGTGAAGAGCCCGAGGACATGATCTCGCTATCGGGCGCGCCCTATCGCTCGATGCCCTATGCTTTCCGGTTTCGTACGGAAATCGACACAAGCTGTTCCTGCCGGACGCAGGATACTGTAGGCACGGTCGCCATGACAGGCGAGGGCGAGACCGCGCGGGCGGTGATCGAGCTGGGTGCCCTCGAATTTCCCCTGCCCCGCCATGATCCGCGCGAAAGAGTGGAAGCGGTGGTTGCCGAGGCGATCTATGTGCCGCTGCCACGGCCCCGTCCGCGCGCCGATGGCACGGCTGAGGCGATGGTGGGCCAACAACCCGACCTCGACAACCCCGATTTGCGGATTGTCGAGTTCGGCGACCGGCGGGTCAGGATAGTCGGGCCAGAGACGCCGTACGTCCCAGCACCGGCAGGAGAGTCCTGAGCTCAGGGCCCTCCCCCATCCCGGTCAGCGCCAGCCGCAGCGGCAGGAACAGCGCCTTGCCCTTGCGGCCCGAACTCTCGCGCAACGCGCCGGTCCACTGGCCCCAGGTGGTTTCGTCCCAAGGCTCTGTGGGGAGCAGTTCGCGGGCGAGATCGATGAACTCGCGATCCTCGTCGGCGATGACGGGCCGGGCCGAGACAAAAATCTGCTCATAAAGCGGCGCGAACTGGGACAGGCGCGAGACGTTTTCGCGTAACGCCAGCCACACCGGCTCGGTCAAACCTTCTATGGACGCAAGGCGATCGCGAACCGTGGCGAAGTCCATGTGGTGGACGATGCGGGCATTGAGGGTTTCGAGTTCAGCCGGGTCGAAACGCGCGGGGCCGTGGGAAATCATCGAGAAATCGAGGCGCTGGGCAATCGCATCCAGGCTGGAATAGGGCTCGACCGGGAGCGAGGTTCCGGTGACGGAGGCAACAATGGCAATGGCCAGTGCCTCGTAGCCTTCGCCGCGCAGCTGCTCCAGCGACAGTGAGCCCAGGCGCTTGGAGAACCCCTGCCCTTCGGCATCGGCCAACAGGTTGTGATGGGCGAACACCGGCACCGCTCCGCCCAGCGCCTCGAAAATCTCGATCTGGGTGCCGGTGTTGGACACGTGGTCCTCGCCCCGGATCACGTGTGTCACGCCGAGGTCGATATCGTCGACCACCGAGGGCAGCGTGTAGAGATAGGTGCCGTCCTCGCGGATCAGAACCGGATCGGACATCGACGCTGTGTTGACGGTCTGCTCGCCCTTGATGAGATCGGTGAACTTGACCGGACGGCCATCGAGACGGAACCGCCAATGGGGCTTGCGACCTTCGGCTTCAAGCCTCGCTTTGTCTTCGTCGGTCAGCGAGAGCGCCGCGCGATCATAAATCGGAGGTTTGCCCAGAGCGCGAGCCCGCTTGCGCTTGCGGTCGAGTTCATCGGCGGTCTCGTAACAGGGATAGAGCCGCCCGGCAGCGATCAGCTTGTCCCGTGCCGCATCGTAAAGCGCGAAACGGTCCGACTGGCGCGCTTTGAGGTCGGGCACGATGCCGAGCCAGGCGAGATCGGTTTCGATCCCTTCGGCAAATTCCTGGGTCGAGCGGGCGAGGTCCGTATCATCGAGGCGCAGGATATAGCGTCCGCCCTGGCTCTTGGCGAACAGCCAATTGAGCACGGCAGGACGGGCGTTGCCCAGATGCAGGCGACCGGTGGGGGACGGAGCATAGCGGACTGTGACACTCATTGCGGCAGGCTCCTGTCGCGGTAACCGGAAGTGATGGGGTATTTACGGCCCGAGCCGAACGCTTTGGCGGTCAGTTTGGGACCGGGTGCAGCCTGGCGGCGCTTGAACTCGGAAATCTGGATCAGGCGTTCGATGCGCCGGACGAGATCGACATCATAGCCCTTTGCCACCAATTCGGCGACAGAAGCTTCATCCTCGACCAATCCCGCGAGGATCGCGTCGAGCACCGGATAGGGCGGAAGGGAATCCTGATCAGTCTGGTCCGGGCGCAATTCGGCACTGGGCGGCTTTTCGATGATCTCTGTGGGGATGACGATACCATCGCGCCCGAGAGCATCGGACGGAAGGTTTGTATTGCGCCATTGGGCCAGCGCATAAACCTGGGTCTTGAGCATGTCCTTGAGCGGGTTATAGGCCCCGTTCATATCGCCATAGATAGTAGCGTAGCCCACAGCCATCTCGGACTTGTTGCCGGTGGTGATCAGCAGCGCCCCGAACTTGTTCGAGATCGCCATGAGGATGGTGCCGCGCGTCCGCGATTGCAGGTTTTCCTCGGTGATATCGGGCTCGCGCCCGGCGAACAGGCCGGCAAGCGCACTGCTGGTGGCATCGACCGGCCCGGCGATCGGGACGATATCGTAGCGCACACCCAAGGCCTCGGCAGAGAGTTTTGCGTCGCGCAGGCTCGCCTCGGTGGTGTAGCGATAGGGCAGCATGACGCAATGGACCTTGTCGGCCCCCAGCGCATCGACGGCGATGCCGGCGACTACGGCGGAATCAATGCCGCCGGACAGCCCCAGCACGACGCTGGAAAACCCGTTCTTGTGCACATAATCGCGCAGGCCAAGCATGGCGGCCCGCCACGGTGCCTCTCCGGATGACGCGGGAGTGACGATGTCGCCCTGCACGCAGACCCAGCCCGCATCCTGCTTTTGCCAATCGGAGAGGACCAGCGCGGTGTCGAAGCTGTTGGCCTGAAAAACCAGAGTACCATCGGCATTGACGCCGAAGCTGGCACCATCGAACACCAGTTCGTCCTGTCCGCCGACCTGATTGCAATACAGCAACGGCAGATTGGTCTGCGCCGTGCGCTTGCGGACCAAATCGAGCCGCTGTGCCTGCTTGCCGGCCCAATAGGGCGAGCCATTGGGACATAGCAGCAGTTCAGCGCCCTGCTCCGCCAATGCCCCGCAGACGGACTCGTGCCAGATGTCCTCACAGATCGGCACCCCGATCGGGATGCCCTTGACCACAAGCGGGGCGGGCAACGGACCGGGGGTAAAATAGCGCTGCTCGTAAAATACATCGTCATTGGGTAGCTCGACCTTGTCGCGGCGGTCGAGGATTGCCCCATCTTCGGCGAGGATGACGCTGTTATAGAGCTTGCCATCGGCCTGCCAGACGGTCGGCAGCAGCAGGGAGACATTGAGGCCCCTGGTTGCCTGGGCCAATGCGCGGGCCGCGTCCATCGCCTCGGTCACGAACTGGCGCCGGAACAGCAGATCGTCGGGGAAATAGCCCGTCAGATACAGTTCGCTGAATAGTATAATGTCCACGCCCGCCGCTTCGGCCTCGGCCAGTTCGCTCCGGGCAGCAGCAAGGTTATCGGCGAGGGCGCCGACCTTGGGATTGAGTTGGGCAAGGGCAATGCGCAGTGTGTCTGTCACGAAGCGGTCCGGCGGTCAGGATGGGCGCGCCAGACTTATCGCGCCCGGAGCCGCCGGGCAAGGCGTACCGGGCAACGTTGGCGATCATGACTGAAGGCAACGAGAGTCGCGCGCAGACCGCCAGAGTTGCAAGGATTTGATCAGACCTTGCAGGAAATCAGAAAGTGGCGGTCAGTTCGACGAGCGGTCCCCACCGGAACATTTCGACATATTGCTCGCCCTGATCGCTCGAAACGTGCCCGTTAAGATAGGTTGCGCGAACACCAGCTCGGATTATGAAGGTATCGGAAGCATGGAACCCGGCCAAAACTTCACCCGATGCGCCATAAAGCCCGCCGCTGACGTCCGATATGGTTGCTCCACCATTCGTCATGGAACCGGTAGTGTTGGTGTACGGGATGATCGCGGCTTCAGCATTGATATCAAACACATCGTTGATACCGGCCTTTGCGGCGATACCCAAGCGCAGGCCATGGGTAATCAGTCCGACATTTTCCGGAGATTCATCGGTGTACATATAGCCAAGAAATGCACCGGCGCTGAATGAATCGGAGGCAAGTGGCAGGTAGCCGAAGTCCGCGTTGATATAGCCTACACGGCCGATATTGTAGGATGTTCCGACCGGACGGTACTCTCCGTCGGTGATGCTGCCATATCCAATATGACCTTTGAGATAGGTCGACGTCGAGTGGTCGTTGATGCGACCATGGACTTCAAGTGCGTGAGACGTATCGCGTGCCGAGCCGCCGCTCGAACCAAAAGACTGCCCACCCATCCCATAAAAATACCGCAGTCCGGCTTCGAAATCGAGGCTGCCATCCATTGGGTAGGTATCGACGGGGTAGGCCGGGCGGAATGAGGGCTCGTTGCCCATGGGCCAGTCGGCGGCGAGGGCCGGGCCAAGTGCAGTCGAGGCGAAAAGGCTCACGATGAGGCTTGTAGCAACACGGGACATAAGAGCCTCCCAAGGGCGCGATGCAGGTATCGGTGCCAGAGTTATAGGGCGGTTAGGGTTAATGTTGCCTGAATCCCCCCTGCCCTGCCCTATCGGCTCAAATCGGGCGAAAAACAAAAAAGGCACCGACGATGCGGTGCCTTTTGATTTGCGCAATCTATGAACGCCGAAGCGAACGCGTCTTTAGTATCCGACAGCCTGAGCAGTGCCATTGGTGCGCTGGCCGTGCATTTCCTCGGCGATGAGGAAAGCCAGTTCCAGCGCCTGGCTGGCGTTGAGGCGCGGATCGCAATGGGTGTGGTAGCGGTCCGACAGGCTGGCTTCGGTGACAGCCGAAACGCCGCCCGTGCACTCGGTCACGTCGCGACCGGTCATCTCGACATGCACACCACCGGCAATCGTGCCCATCTGGCGATGGATATCGAAGAACGACCGCACTTCCGACAGGATGCGGTCGAACGGACGGGTCTTGAAGCCGTTGGATGCCTTGATGACGTTGCCGTGCATCGGATCACAGCACCAGACAACCGTGCGGCCTTCGGCCTCTACGGTCTCGATCAGGCGCGGCAGGTGCTCATCGACCTTGTCCGACCCGAAACGGGCGATCAGGGTGAGACGGCCCGGTTCATCCTCGGGGTTGAGCATGTCCATCAGGCGCTTGAGATCGTCAGACGACATGGACGGGCCACACTTGACGCCGATCGGGTTCTTGATGCCGCGGAAGTATTCGGCGTGGGCGTGGTCGGGATTGCGGGTGCGATCGCCGATCCAGAGCATGTGCCCGGACGTGGCGTACCAGTCATTGGTGATCGAATCCCGCCGGGTCATCGCTTCCTCGTAGCCGAGCAGCAATGCCTCATGGCTGGTGAAGAACTTGGTTTCGCGCAGCACCGGGGTGTTTTCCGGATTGAGGCCCAGCGCGCCCAGAAACTCGATGGCGCCGTCGATCTTCTTGGCGACCTCGTCGTAACGCGGATACCAGTTGGAATCCTTGACGAACCCCATCGTCCACTCGTGCACGCGGGACAGGTTGGCAAAGCCACCCATCGAAAATGCGCGCAGGAGGTTCAGCGTCGCTGCCGACTGGCGGTAGGCCTCAAGCTGGCGGGTCGGATCGGGGATGCGGGCTTCGGGCGTGAATTCGATGCCGTTGATGATGTCGCCCCGGTAGGCAGGCAGTTCCACACCATCGATGGTTTCGGTATCGGAGGAGCGCGGCTTGGCGAATTGTCCGGCAATGCGGCCGACCTTGACCACGGGCTTGGAGGCCCCATGGGTCAAGACCACGGCCATCTGCAGGAACACGCGGAAGAAGTCGCGGATATGGTCGGCATGATGCTCGGCGAAGCTCTCGGCGCAATCGCCCCCCTGCAACAGGAAGGCGCGACCGGCGGCGACTTCGGCCAGATTGGCCTTCAGATCGCGCGCTTCTCCGGCGAAAACCAGCGGGGGAAACGAAGCGAGCCGGGCCTCGACCGCCTCAAGCCCTGACTGGCTTGGATAGGTCGGGACCTGCAGGATTGGTTTTGTCCTCCAACTGTCAGGTGTCCACGTGCTCATCGTTCTACTCACTGTCAAATAGGAATTGGCCCGGCCAGCGGGACCGGTCGGGTAAGGCGGGCATACCAAGTGGGGACCGGCCTGCCAAGTAGTCTATAGTATTGTGATCGGGATGTGGGGCTTTTATGCGCAGGCTGGAATTGGGAAGTGGCTGCACCCCCTCATCCGACCCGGCTGCGCCGGGCCACCTTCTCCCACCACGGGAGAAGGGTTCCTGGGGTAACCTCACGGATTGCACTTTTCTCCGTCCACGACGCGATAGCTTGGCGATTTGAAGGTGACCAGCTCCTCGGCGGCAGTCGGGTGCACGGCGATGGCGTGGTCGAAATCGGCCTTGGTGCCATTCATCCCCATGGGAATGGCGACAAGTTGGATCATCTCGCCGGCACCCGGACCCAAGATGTGGACTCCCAGCGCACGACCGGTATCGGTTTCGGTGATGAGTTTGAGCATCATCTTTTCCTGCCGGTCGGACAAGGTGTTCATCATGGGCCGGAAACGGGTCACATAAACGTCGATTGAGCGATACCGCGCGGCGGCGTCTTCCTCGCTCAACCCAACGGTGCCGATCTCGGGTTCGGAAAACACGGCGGTGGGAATGAGGTGATAGGGAACCGTGGTCGGCGTATTGTTGTAAACGGTCTGGGCGAACGCCGCCCCTTCGCGAATGGCGACGGGGGTCAGTGCGGCCCGACCGGTCACATCGCCAACGGCATAGATCGAGGGCACCGAGGACTGCGAGTAGTCATCGACCACAATGGCACCGGCCTGATTAAGCTGGACACCCACAGCTTCAAGCCCGAGACCCTTCGTGTAGGGATGGCGACCGGTGGCGAACATCACGGCGTCAAAGGTGGCCTGTTCGTCATGGGAGAAGCTGACGCGCACCCCCTCCCCATCCTTGTCCAGCCGGGAGATATGATAGCCATAGCGCAGACGGACGCCGCGCTCGTGCAGCGCATCCTCAAGCCCATCACGCAGATCGTGATCGAAGCCGCGCAGAATCTTGTCGCGGCGATAAACCAGCGTGGTATCGACGCCAAGCCCGGCAAAGATTGTCGCGAACTCGACGGCAATATAGCCCCCGCCCTCGATGAGGATGGTTTTGGGAAGGGTTTCAAGATGAAACGCCTCATTGGAGGTGATGCCCAGATCGGCCCCTTCGATATCGGGCTTGAAGGGCACACCGCCGGTGGCGATCAGAATGCGTTCGGCTTGCAGTTCCTCGCCAGACGAGAGCTTTACCGTATTGGGGCCGGTAACGGTGGCCCGGCCACGGAACAGCGTCACCCCGGCTCCGTCGAGCAGGGTTTCATAGATGTTTTCAAGCCGCCCGATTTCGCGATCCTTGTTGGCCAGGAGCGTCGGCCAGTCAAAGCTCGCATCGACCGTCCAGCCGAAGCTGGGGGCGACATCGAAGGTATCGCCAAAGCGCGAGGCATAGACGAACAGCTTTTTGGGGACGCAGCCGCGGATGACGCAAGTGCCGCCATAGCGGTACTCTTCGACGATGGCGACCTTGGCGCCATACTGGGCGGACATGCGCGCCGCGCGCACCCCGCCGGAGCCTCCACCGATCACGACCAAATCAAATTTCTCGCTCATGGCGGCCCCGTTCCTTGTCTTCGTGTGAACGCAAGCATATAGGCGGCGCGGCGGCACAAAAAAACCCCCATCCGACGAGACAGGGGTTTTGAAGGCAGCAAAGCCGGAGGCGGGGCGGATTATTGCGCCGCTGGGGCCTCATCTTCGGCGGCATCGTCCCCGGCATCCCCAGCCGGCGCATTGTAGCCCTGGTTGCGCAGTTCCGAACGCACCCGAGCGAGGAATTCGCTGGAGGTGTTCCGGCTCCACACGGCCAGCACGGTTTGCAGATCCTCGTTGATGGTCAGGTTCTGCTCCAGCAGCCGCGCACCGACATCGCTGCGATAGAAATCGACGATCTCCTGCAAATCATCGACCGAGAAGCGGATGGCGTAGATGCGCGCGAACTGATTGTAGAGGGCATCGCGATCGAGCAGGTAGCCGTCATAAACCGTTTGCAGCGCGGTGATCAGCGGCTCCCGCAGGGACGGATCTTCCTGGATCATCAAGCGCATGACTTGCAGGCCCATTTCGATCAGCGTGCGCTCATAGAGCTGAGCGGAATCGGTCATGTCCACATATTCGCGCGCGATAGCCAGATGTTCGGGCGAAATCTCCTGCTGGGCCTGGGCCGGTGCGACAGAGATGAATGTGGTGCCGGAAATAACGAGTGCCACGGCGATCCGGCGTAGCTTGGGCAGGAAAGTCATTGCGGTTACGGTCCCTTGCGAAATGATTGGGTTATGACTTTGTACGATCCGAGAGCCTGACGACCCCTTCGGGCGTAGCAAGATAGGCCTCGGAACACAATTCTATAAAGAGGCCATGCTCGACCACGCCGGGTATATCGAGCAAGGCCCGCGACAGCGCTTTTGCGTCGGAAATGCGGCCAAAAGATGCGTCGATGATGGAGTGACCGCCATCGGTGACAAAGGGCTTGCCATCGGCTGCGAGCCGCAACGTCTTGCCCCCTTCGGCGCCAAAATCGGCCATCACGCCCGCAATGGCGCGCTCGGTCGCGGCCAGCCCGAACGGATTGACTTCGATGGGCAGCGCAAACCGGCCCAGCGTTTCGACCAGCTTGCTGTCATCGGCGATCACCACCATGCGCGCGGACGCGGCGGAGACGATCTTTTCCCGCAGCAGCGCGCCACCACCGCCCTTGATAAGCTGGAACGCGCCATCGATCTCGTCAGCGCCATCGACGGTGACATCGAGACTGTCAATGTCCTCAAGGGTGGTGAGCGGAATATTGAGCCCGCGCGCCTGAGCAGCAGTGACTTCGGAGGTGGGTACGCAAAGGCATTCAAAGCCCTTGGCAACCTCGGCACCAAGCAGATCGACGAAGTGTTTTGCGGTCGACCCCGTGCCCAGACCGATGCGCATACCGGACGTGATTTCGCCCATGGCCGCGCGAGCCGCTTCGCGCTTGAGATCTTCACTCATTTACACAGTTCCCATATTGCATTTTTGCCCAAGAACGGCAGTTCGGCAGCGATGTCAACGCAAGCGCTCTCAGACCAACGGACAATGAGAGAAGAGTCCGCCAAAGGTTGATGACGCTTTGCCAATGATGGCGCGGGGCATATAGTCACTCCATGAGTGTGACCGCCTCCGCCCCCACGACCGAACGCCCGCTGATCGACGGTTTTGGCCGCCAGGTTACCTATTTGCGGGTTTCGGTAACCGATCGGTGCGATTTCCGCTGCACGTACTGCATGGGCGAAGACATGGTGTTCCTGCCGCGCAGCGAGATACTCAGCTTCGAGGAAATCCAGACCGTGATCGGGGCGTTTGTCCGGCGGGGCGTGCGCAAGGTGCGTCTGACCGGGGGCGAACCCCTGGTGCGGCGCGACATCATGAAACTGATCGAGGCGCTGTCACGCCAGCATCTGGCCACAGGGGCGCTGGACGAATTGACGCTGACCACCAATGGCAGCCAGTTGGCGCATCATGCGCAACGACTGGCCGAACTGGGTCTGCGTCGGATCAATGTTTCGCTCGATACGCTGGACGCCGAAAAATTCGCAACGATCACGCGGCGCGGGCGGCTGGCACAGGTGCTCGACGGCATTTTCGCGGCGCGCGATGCCGGGCTGGCCGTCAAGCTCAACATGGTGGCGCTCAAAGGCATCAATGAAGACGAAATCGTCCCCATGCTCGACTGGGCGCATGGAGAAGGGTTCGAACTGACGCTGATCGAAGAGATGCCGCTGGGCGCGGTCGCGTTTGAACGCGCCGATACGCATTTGTCGTTGCGCACGGTGCGCGACCGGCTGGCCGAGCGCTATACGCTGACCCCGATCGCCCGGCGCACCGGCGGGCCGGCCCGCTACATGCAGGTGCAGGAGACGGGCGGAACGCTGGGGTTCATCACACCGCTGAGTCACAATTTCTGCGAAAGCTGCAACCGGGTCCGGCTGACCTGCACGGGCCAACTCTATATGTGCCTGGGACAGGAAGACCGGGTGGATTTGCGCGCGGCGCTGCGAGAGGGTGGGACCGAAGGGCTCGACGCCGCCCTCGACCGGGCGATGATGCTCAAGCCCAAGGGACATGATTTCGTCATCGCCCGCCGCGCCGCTCCGGCGGTTTCGCGGCACATGTCGGTGACCGGGGGCTAGAGGTCTTCAAGATATTGTTTTGTCGCGCTTCCGAACCGGAAAAACGGCTTCACTTTTGCTGGAAACGCTTCTGGCTACTCGCCCACTACGGCAAACTCTAGCGGCAGGGCAGTAGTGTATTTGATCTGTTCCATGGCAAACGACGAACTCACATCCGTGAGCGCGATGCGGGCGATCAGCTTTTTATAGAACACGTCATAGGCCTGAATCGACGGCACGACAACGCGCAGCAGGTAATCGACGTCGCCGCTCATACGGTAGAATTCGACCACCTCGGTGAATTCGTCGACCACGGCGGCAAATTTGCGCAGCCAGGCATCGTTGTGCTCATTGGTCCTGACGGCGACGAATACGGTGACCCCGGCATTGACCTTGTTGGGATCGAGGACAGCGACGCGGCGGCGGATGACGCCTTCCTCTTCCATCTTCTGGATCCGGCGCCAGCAGGGGGTGGTTGAAAGACCCACTTTGCGGCCAATCTCAGCCACCGGCATGGTGGCGTCCTTTTGTAAAAGTTGAAGAATTTTCCGGTCGAGCTTGTCGAGCGCCATTGGCCGCCCCTGAAATAGATTTCCTAAAACAGCGTTATTTTTCCACGATTATGGAAAATCATCCGCCCTCGCCGGGCATTTGACGCAGTTGCGTTACCTCTGTCAAGGTGAACGCAGCGCCCTCACCCCGGCGTCCTGGCCACTTTGCAACGGCTGAATCCTGTTGGCTCCAACAAGGCGCCAACGCGTATGGTGAAAATTGCGTCTAAAGCCCAGGCAGCACTCAACCTCTTATTAACTACGCACGCCGTAGCGTTGGGCTCGCGTACGTGCTGGCTTTTGCGCCCGCCCGATGAGTAGTTGAGTAGCGTTACGAGAGTTCGATGGCTTTCAGCCAGGCATATCAGGCCTCCGAAGCGGCGCGCCCGCGGCAGTCGCGCCGTACGGTGCAGCGCACCGTGCATGACGCACGACAAAGGCTGACCTCCAGTTCCGGCACCCGCGTCACCTTCGACTATGAACTGCTCGACGAATACGCCTCCGCCCGGCTGACCAGCATTCTGCCGACCCTACTCCTGCTCGGCATCCTGTCCATGGCCGCGATTCTGTGGATTGAGCCCATGCTGGCCGCCCTGTGGGCCGCAGCGGTGGGTATCTCCAATCTGGGCATTACCCTGATCTGCCGCCGGTTCCGCAAACTCAGCAGTCAGGGCTTTAACGCAAAGCTGTGGACGCGGACCTTCATCATTGCCGAAGCGGTCAACGGGCTGGCATGGGCCACCCTGCCGGTGCTGACCATTTCCGGCGGCGGCCAGGATATCCAGGTCATCATCTTTGCCATGCTGCTGGTGAGCATCGCGGCCAATGCGGTCGCAACGCGTACCCTGCCCAGTGCCACGCTGGCGGCGACGTTCCCGGCCACGGCCAGCGTCGCAACCATGCTTGTGGTCTCGGGCGGCACCCTCAATTACGCCATGTCGGTCGTCGCCATCGGCGCGTTCTTTTTCTTCCTGTTCCTCACCCGGCAGTTGCACCGCTCCGAGATCGGAAATCTGGAACACCAATTGGAAAAGGACGGCCTGATCCTCGAACTTGAGGAAGCGCGCACCATGTCGGACGAAGCGCGCCGGCACGCGGAACAGGCCAATATCGCCAAGTCCCGTTTTCTGGCCACCATGAGCCACGAACTGCGCACCCCGCTCAATGCCATCATCGGCTTTTCAGAAGTACTGAAATCGGAGTTGCTCGGCCCGCATTCGGTCGATCAATACAAAGAATATGCCGGAGATATCCATGCAAGCGGCCAGCATCTGCTCAACCTGATCAACGAATTGCTCGATCTCTCGCGTATCGAGGCGGGCAAATACGATCTCAACGAAGAAGCGGTGAGCCTCGTGGAGATTTCCGATCACTGCCGCCGCCTGCTTGAAATCCGCGCCCGCGCCAAATCGATCGATCTTCAGTTCGAGGCAAGCGACGCCATGCCCAAAGTCTGGGGGGATGAGCGCGCCGTGCGTCAGGTGGTGCTGAACCTTCTGTCCAACGCCATCAAGTTCACCCCGCAATCGGGCAAGATCATCCTCACGGTCGGCCGGTCCAGCGATGGCGGGCAGTTCATCTCGGTGGTCGACAATGGCCCGGGGATCCCCGAGGCCGAGATCGAAACCGTGTTGTCGTCCTTTGGTCAGGGCTCACTGGCCCAAAAGACCGCCGAACAGGGCGCAGGGCTTGGCCTGCCGATCGTCCAGCGGATCATGGACCTGCATCAGGGCCGTCTCGACCTGTTCTCGAAACTGCGTTTCGGCACCGAGGTGATCGCGACGTTCCCCCGCGCCCGCGTCATGGAAGGCATCGCCCCCGTGGTCGAAAAGCGCAGCAAGCTCGAAATCTACTCGGAAGCCGTCTGATCGTTCCGGATCAGGTGGCGCGCAAATCTTCGGTCAGCACCCCGAATTGCGCGATTTCTGCATCGTGGGGCGCATCGCGCAGCGTTTCGGCAAGGCCAGCCTCATACCATTCTCGCATAGGGGCTAGAGCGCGTAGCCGCGCCGCATAGTCCAGAGCCTGCTCGCCAAGCGGCAGGCCATAGGTCTGGATACGAAAGGCCACAGGACAGAAAAAGGCGTCTACCGCCGTAAAGCGATCTCCGGCCAGATAGGGGCCGCCGAATCGCGACAGCCCTACCCGCCAGACCTGTTCGAGCCGGTCGAGATCAGCTTGCAACGCAGGCCCAATCTCGTTGAGGCGAACGCGCACGCCGATAGTCATGCCGCATATGGTGCGCAGCGCCGTGTAGCCGGAGTGCATTTCCGCCACAGCCGACCGGGCCCAGGCGCGCGCCGAGCGGTCATCGGGCCAGACCTGGGGATAGTCCTCAGCGACATATTCCGTGATCGCCAGCGAATCCCAGACGGTCCGCTCGCCATCGACCAGACACGGCACGAGGCCGGTAGGCGAGAACCGGTGGAAATCACCGTCATCCTGGTGCTGGGGAAAGGGAACGAACCGCTCTTCGAATTCGATCCCCAGCATTTTGAGCAGCACCCATGGACGCAGCGACCACGAGGAATAGTTCTTGTTGGCGATATAAAGCGCGTACATCCACGATCCTCCGATGATGGACACTCAACCGATGCCCAAGGGGGTCAGTCACTTTTCTCCGAGACTGATGCCTCATCGAAGGTCGCCATGTTCTTGTGCAGGTGCAAGGCCGTCTTGCACAGGATGGCAGCCAGCGCCGCCCCGCTGCCCTCGCCCAGCCGCATGCCAAGATCGAGCAGGCCATTGGCGCCCATGCGCTCCAAAGCCTTGTCATGACCGCCTTCCGCCGAGACGTGGGCGAACAGGCAGTGATCGATGGCAGCAGGATTGACCGCATGGGCGATGGCGGCGGCAGCGGTTGCCACAAAGCCATCGACGATCACCGGGACCTTCTGATGACGGGTTGCAATGATGGCACCCAGCATGGCAGCGATCTCGCGGCCACCCAGATGGGCAAGGATGGCCAGCGGGCTATCAAGGCGCCCCGCATGGCGCTGAAGGGCACGATCCACCGCATCGGCCTTGCGGGCCAATCCAGCATCGTCCAGCCCGGTGCCCCGCCCGACCCAATCCGCACCCGAGCCGCCATAAAGCGCCGCATAGATCGCGGCGGCGACCGTGGTGTTGCCGATCCCCATCTCGCCGATGCACAGCAAATCGACATCACCAGCGATGGCTTCCATGCCATAGGCGATGGTGGCGGCGCAGGTGCGTTCATCCATGGCGGGCACCACGGTGATATCGCCGGTGGGCACATCGAGCGCCAGTTCGAACACCCGCAGATTGATTTCATGCAGGGCGCAAATCTGGGAAATTGCAGCGCCTCCTCGCGTGAAATTGTTGACCATCTGCTGGGTCACTTCACGGGGATAGGCGGAAACCCCCTGATCAGTGACCCCGTGATTGGCGGCAAAAATCGCCACCATCGGATCGTCCATGGTCGGCTCGGACTTGCCCTGCCAGCGGGCCAGAAATTCAACGAGCTCTTCCATCCGACCAAGCGATCCCGCGGGCTTGGTGAGCCGCGCCTCGCGTTGTCGCACCGCAGCCACCGCTGCCTCGTCACCATCGGGGCCGAGCATCAAAAGATCCTGAAAATCGGCAAAGGCGTGGGCGGACATGGTGGCTCCCGGATTCGGATGGTATGAGGGGTGCTTGTTCTGGAGCAAGTCGAGGAAAAACGCAATTGAGCGCGCAACAGGATCGGCCCGCCGGGGCTTTTATCATGGCGCTGCGGCTATTTTCCCGCCTGCCCTCTGGCTCTTCTGCTCATGGCGCACCCGACCTCGACAGGATTGCGCCTGTGGCACCGCTAGCCAGCCTGGTGATCGGGGCCGGACCGGCGATGTTGCTTGTTCTTGCAGCCATGGGCGGTTTTACACCCCTGTTTGCGGCATTGCTGGCCGTGGCCGCCGCGGCAATTGTCGGCGGCGCGATGAGCGAGGACGCAGTGGCCGATGCAGCGGATGGCCTGTTTGGCGGGACCACCCCGGAACGGCGGCTGGAAATCCTAAAAGACAGCCGCCACGGCACTTACGGCGTGCTGGCCATCGTCCTGGTTATCGGCCTCAAAACGATAGCTTTGGCAAGCATGGCAGCGCGGGATCCGATTGCCGCGGGGTGCGTCTGGATCGGCGCGACGATTGTGGCGCGGTCGGGATCGCTCCTGCTCTCATTCGCCTTGCCATCGGCCCGGTCCAACGGACTATCAGCCAGCTCCGGGGGTGTGTCACGGAACAGTTTTATTGTCGGGCTCGTTGTGGCCACAGGGCTTGCCGTGGCCATCTGGGTGCCCTTCGTCGGGCCGTCAGCCATGGTTCCTGCCCTAGTGCTGGCCGTTTTGGTTGCGGTGGGATGGATGCAGCTATGCCGAAAACTAGTAGGCGGGCAGACCGGTGATCTGATCGGCGCGTTGCAAGCGCTGCTTGAAATCACCATTCTTGCCACCATCATGCGTATGCTCACCGGCTGAAACGGTTCGGATTCTCATGCTGTTTGTTGCTTTTGCCCTTGTGATCACCGCCGCCCTTGCGCTGGCCATCAGCGCCGACGCGGGTGCGATTCTTGGTTTGACGCAAGCGCAGACGGCCAGCGCCATTCCGCTGGTTATCATCGGAACGCTGGTGGCGAGCGCGCTGGTGGGCCGGCGGCACCGGCTGGGGGAAATCGTCTCGGGGTTCGTCGTCTGGATGGCGATCGGCGCGACTCTGATCGTTGGATACACCTATCGTGGCGAGCTTCAACGGGTCGGACAACGTGTGATGGGCGCGCTGCAACCGGGGGTCGCCCTCGTCGATCCACAGACCGGAAACGTACACGTCTCCCGCTCGTTCGGCGGCAGCTTCAGGATCGATTCCCGGATCAACGGCGAACCTGTACCGATGATCTTTGATACCGGGGCCAGCGCCGTTGTGCTCTCGGTTCGCGATGCACAAACCGCAGGCATCGACACCGCCGACCTGCGCTATACCGTGCCGGTGCAAACCGCCAACGGGACTGGCCGCGCCGCGCCGGTGCGGCTTCAGCAGATCGAGGTTGGCAATATCGTGCGGCGCAATGTCCGCGCGTTCGTTGTGGAAGACAGCGCGCTGGACACGTCGCTTTTGGGCATGACGTTCCTTGAAACCCTGTCGCGCTACACGGTGAGCCAGGATTCGCTGGAGTTGCACGACTAGAGCGGATTAGAGCGGCGCGCCGCACCGACTACCCTGCCAATTGCTCCTGACGCGCAAGGGCGGCAAAGGCAGCAGCAATGATTTCCGGACCGGCGCCCGGCTTGCAGGCTTCCACGGACAATATCTGACGGAACCGCCGCGCTCCCGGCAGTCCTGTTGCCAGCCCAAGCATGTGCCGGGTTATCTGGTTGAGGCGCGTGCCCTTGCCCCGTTCACGCTCCGCATATTCGCTCATCGCCGTTTCGATGTCCGATAGTGTCGGCTGTTCACCCTCGTCACCGAAAATGACGCGATCGACACCGGCCAAGAGCATCGGCTCGTGATAGGCGGCGCGGCCCAGCATCACACCGTCGACATGCACCAGATGGGCTGAGGCCGCTTCGAGCGTGGCAATGCCGCCATTGATCGCCACGGGGAAATCGCCCAACCGCTGTTTGAGCCGATAAACACGCTCATAATCAAGCGGCGGAATCTCGCGGTTTTCCTTGGGGGAAAGGCCTTTCAACCAGGCTTTGCGCGCATGGACATAAAGGGCCGCGATGCCGGTCGGCACCACGGCATCGATGAAACGATTGAGGTCAGCCTCGGTGTCCTGATCGTCAATACCGATGCGGCATTTGACGGTGACCGGCGTGTCGGTGGCGCCCTGCATGGCCGAAAGGCATTCGGCGACAAGCTGTGGCTCAGCCATCAGGCAAGCCCCAAACTTCCCCGATTGGACGCGATCCGAAGGGCAGCCGATATTGAGATTGATTTCATCGTAGCCGAAACGATCGCAAATCGAGACCGCTTTCGCCAGTTCTGCCGGATCGGACCCGCCCAACTGCACGGCAACCGGGTGTTCGGACGCATCCCGGGCCAGCAGTCGCTCCGCGTCGCCATGCACCAGCGCCGCGCTGGTCACCATCTCGGTGTACAACAGCGCCCGCGCCGACAACTGCCGATGCAGATAGCGACAATGGCGGTCCGTCCAATCCATCATGGGCGCGACGGAAAACCTACGTGCTTGATTCATCATGGTTTTTCGCTATTTTTCAAGGTATTATCAAGCCGCTATCTTTTACTCCGCAAGCATACCGAAGCGGGGCCGCCTGGGCCCAAAGAGTTGCGGGATAAACAATCTTGCCGATCTTATAGACCTGCACATCGACGATATGAAGCCCGTCGGGACCAGGCAAGGTGCGACGGAATAGTAGTTAGGCGCGGAAAAGCTCGATGTGCGGATCGTGGCCGCAACCAATGGTGATCGGCATCTCCATTGCGGAATCGATAGCAGAATTGACGCCCGGCAGCGGTTGCCGAACCAGCACTCTCCTTACGCCTCCGGCAGTCGGCTCCGGGCGATGGCGGCGTGAACCTGGGCTCCATGGCCGAGGGCGGCGTCGTTGAAATCGTAACCGGGGTGGTGCAGCGGGGGGCAGGTCTCACCATTGCCGATAAAGGCAAAGCAACCGGGGGCGTGGGCCTGGAAGCGGGCAAAGTCCTCGGAGGCGGTCATGGGCGCGGCGCGCAGCGCGACCTGCTCGGACACCGGCCTTGCCGCCGCCATCATCGCCTCGGCAAGCGCGGCATCGTTGATGGTCGGCACGAATTCCCGCGTGTAGTTCACCTCGATCCCGACGTTGTGCCCCTCGGCAATGCCGCGGGCGATGCGGCGCATTTCGGCTTCGATACGGGCGGAAACCTCGGGGTGGAAGCTGCGGCAGTCGCCCGAGACGCGCGCCTCGCTGGGCAGCGCATTGCGCGTGCCGTCCGTCACCAGCTCGGTCACCGAAACGACGGCGATTTCAGCGGGATCGAGGCGGCGGGCAACGATGGTCTGGAGTTCCAGCACCAGCGCGCAGGCCGGCACCATGGCCTCGCGCCCCCAATCGGGCCTGGACGCATGACCACCTTGCCCCTGGATGGTGATCTCGAAAAGATCCTCAGCCGACATGATCGCGCCGGGACGGGTCTCGAAATGGCCAAGAGGTAATCCCGGCATGTTGTGCAGGCCATAAATCTCGTCGAAGGGGAAATTTTCCAGCAAGCCGTCATCCAGCATGGCCTGCGCGCCCTGCCCCCATTCCTCGGCGGGCTGAAACAGGAAGCGCACGGTGCCATCGAAGCCGCCCTCCTCCGCCAACAGCCGGGCTGCGCCCAGCAGCATCGCGGTATGACCGTCATGGCCGCAGGCATGCATCAAGCCGGGCGTGGTCGAGGCCCAATCGGCCCCGGTCGCCTCGACTATCCTGAGGGCGTCCATGTCGGCGCGCAAGGCAATGGCGCGGTTGGAGGTGCCGCGCTTGAGCGTGCCGACCACACCAGTCCCGCCCACCCCCTCGGCGACCTCAAGGCCAAAGCTGCGCAAAGTGGCGGCGACAAAGGCCGCAGTCCGGTTTTCTTCGAAACCGAATTCGGGATGGGCATGCAGGTCGCGCCGCCAGGCGGTCATCTGGGCCTGTAGGTCGTTGGGGATGGTCATTGACTGAGGCTCCTGGCGACATCGAAGAGAATATTGGCCCCCGCGATGAGATCGCTATCGGCGGTGAACTCCGCCGGATTGTGGCTGATGCCCCCTCGGGAGGGCACGAAAATCATGGCCGCCGGCGCGATGCGCGCGATCATCTGCGCATCGTGCCCCGCCCCCGATGTCATGCGGCGGCAGCGCAATTGCCGGTCCGCAGCCGCCTTCTCGATCGAGGCGACGATCCGGGGGTCAAAAATCACCGGCTGGAAGCGGGCGAGGCGTTCGGTTGTCACCGAGAAACCCTCCTCTTCCAACTCGGCCAGAAATTCGCCGAGGGCCGCCTCCTGGCTTTTAAGGCGTTCCTCATCGGGATTGCGCAGATCGATGGTGAAACTGGCCGTGGAGGGAATGACATTGATGGCGTTGGGCTCAAAGCCGATGGTGCCCACCGTCGCCACAGCGTGGGGCGTCTGGCGGGCCAATTGGTCGAGAAAGGTCAGCACACGCGCGGCGGCAACGCCGGCGTCACGCCGCAGGGTCATTGGCGTCGTGCCGGCATGGTTGGCGGAGCCGCCAATGGTGACCTGTTGCCAGGAAATGCCTTGCAGGTTTTCGACGGCGCCCAGCGCGTATCCTTCCGCCTCCAGGATCGGTCCCTGCTCGATATGTAACTCCACATAGGCGTGCGGTTTGATGAACCCCGGCTCGTGCGGCCCGGCATAGCCGATCCGCTCCAGCTCTGCGCCGAGCGTCGTGCCATCGGTGCCAATAACGGCCAGCGCCGCATCGGCGGCCAATCCGCCGGCGGCCACCAGGCTCCCCATCATGTCCGGGGCATACCGCACCCCTTCCTCATTGGTGTAGGCAACGACAGCCAGCGGACGCGCGGGGCGAAGGCCGGCCTGCTGCATGGCCTCGATCACGGCGAGACCGGACAAGACGCCGTAGCAGCCGTCATAAATGCCGGCATCGATGACGGTATCGATATGCGAGCCCATGACGACCGGATCGCCGGTCGCGCCGTCCGGCTGCCAGATGCCATGGATATTACCGATCCGGTCGATCTCAATGCGCAGCCCGGCCTCTGCCAACCACCGGCACAAGAGGTCGCGCCCGTCCCGATCGGCGTCGCTGGCGGCAATACGGCACAGCCGCCCGGCCTCGTCGCGTCCCGTCGCTCCCAATTGTTGCAGCCGGCTGAGCAAGCGGGCAGCATCGATCATGGGGGTCATGCCAAGCCTCCCGCAAGCACCGCTTCGGGACTGCGTCCGACGATCCGTTCATAAAGGGCAGCGTCGGTGGCGCCCTCGGTGTTGATGACCAGCACGCGGGCCTGTGGGCCCAGACCGATGCTGGCGGCCAGCGCCGGATCGCGCAAGACGGTCATAACCCCGGCAAGTCCCGCGCCGCCGCTTTCACCGGCCACCACAGCCGGGTCACCGGCGTGCGGGTTGGCGAGGCGCCGCATCACCTCCGTCGCGCTGGCTTCGTCGACCGTCATGAAGCCGTCGGCCACGCGCTCAAGAATTCGGAAGGCGACCAGGGAGGGCTCGTAGCATTCCAGCATGGCCATGACGGTCGGCTCCCCCCCATCCAGCCTGACGGTGTGGCCGAGTTTGGCGCTTTGGTAGAGGCAGGCAGCGCGTTCGGGGTCCACCACGGTCACATGCGGCGCGTCGGCGCCGAGGGCGATGGCCAGATGCCCGCTGACCGCTGCCGCGAAACCGCCCACCCCCGCCTGCAAGAACACATGGGTTGGAGCCTCCTGCAGGCTGCTAAGAATTTCCCGGACCATAATGGTATAGCCCTGCGCCACCAAACCTGGAATATATTCGTAGCCGGGCCAGGAGGTGTCGGACAAAATCGTCCAGCCGCGCTCGGTTGCAACGCGGGTCGCTTCCGCAACCGAGTCGTCATAATTGCCGGGCACGCGCACCATCTCGGCGCCGAAGCGGGCAATGGCGGCGACCCGTTCATCGCTGACCCCGGAATGGACGAAAATGACGGCGCGGGCCCCCATCAATTGCGCCCCCTGGGCGACGGAACGACCGTGATTGCCATCGGTGGCGCAGGCGAAAGTCATGGTGGCGGCAATGGCGCGCACCGCATCCGAGGTCAGCTCGGCAATAGCGACGTCGCGGCCAAGCCGGCGCGCCGCTTCTTCCAGCACCAGGATCATCAGGGCATAGGCCCCGCCAAGCGCTTTGAAGGAACCCAGCCCGAGACGAAACCCTTCGTCTTTCACATGCAGCGCCGCCAGGCCCAGTTCAGCCGCCAGTCCGGGCAGGCTATGGAGGGGCGTCGGGGCATTATTGTCGCGCAGCGCCAGAATCTGCGCCACGCGGTCGACAGCCGCCAGACTCAGCATCTCGGCATCCTGCGGGTCCAGCGTCTGGCGATGGTGCGGCATGGAATTGAACAGATAGGGCGTGGCGGACATCGGCAGCTTCCGTGAATTCACAAGGTCTGACGAAATGCTATTTCAAACACGGAGATAAATGCGCTGCATTATGCCGGGTGCCGTGCAAGTTTGCTTCGTTGCCGCCGCCAGTTCCTGACTTTTGTTGCGCGGGCGCCGTCACTCCAGCGGCACGGTCAGCCCGACCTTCACACGCTCCATGGATACGAAGGTGCGGAAGCGTTTGACATTGTTGTTCTCAAAAAACAGCTTGCGCGTCAGGGCTTCATAGTCGGCCATGGCCCGCACGACGACGATCAGGATGAAGTCGGCCTCTCCGGTCACATAATAGCATTGCTGCACTTCGGGGGCGTCAGCAAAGGAGCGTTTGGCCGCGTCGAACCGCTCGGCCCGCTCGCTTTCCATTTCCACTTCGACAAACAAGGTGATGGCACGGCCGACCTTGGCTGGATCGATCTGCGCGACATTGGCCTGGATCACACCGCTCGCCTCCATGCGCTTGATGCGCCGCTGGACGGCGGGGGCAGACAGATTGACCCGCTCGGCAATGGTGCGCTGCGGGGTCTTGTTGTCCACTTGCAGCACTTGAAGGATGGCCATATCCAGCCGATCGAGATCGAACGTCATCAGAGCTGACTTTTTATTCACATCACCCTCTTAAAACGAAACAAAGTTGCATTGGCCACCCTGTAAAAGAGCGCCTTTCTTCTGGTGAGGTGAATAATATTGCTTCGTCCGCTGAAAGTCTGCACCGAAATGGCAGCAGGCGTGTCGGAACGAAAGGGTCGGTCGAGCCGGGGCGCAGTCACCGGTGTCCCCACCGACCATGCAAAAATGGGAGAGGATAGAGTATGGCGAGACCAATCACGAAAATGCTCAAGGCGGCCTGCCTGGCGGTCGTGCTGCTGAGCAGCGCCGCCCAGGCCGAAGATATTATCGTTGCCACAGGCTCAGGCTTCGTGCCCTTCCACTTCAAGGATGGCGACGCGATGGTCGGCTTCGATATCGATATCTGGGATGCGATCGCTGCAGATGCAGGCATTACCTATACGCTGCAACCGATGGATTTCAACGGCATCATTCCGGCGTTGCAGACCGGCCAGGTACAGGCCGCCATTGCGGGGATGACCATCAATGAGCAGCGCGCCAGGGTGGTCGACTTCTCCGATGGATATTACGAAAGCGACTTCCTGTTCATGGTGCCGGCCGATAGCGAGCTGACCGGTGGCGCCGACATGGACGGCACGATCATTGCGGTCAAGACCGGAACGACGGGACAGGATTATGCCAAAACGCATTTCCCGAACGCCGAGTTGCGGCTCTTTCCCAATGGCGAAAACGCGTATCTCGAAGTGATGACAGGCCGGGCCGATGCCTCGCTGCAGGACAAGCCGAACGTGCTCTATTTCATCAAGATGAATGGCGAGGGCAAGGTGAAGGGTGTCGGCGAGGCCATGCAGGCAGAGGATTATGGCATTGCCTTTCCCAAAGGCAGCGATCTGCGCGACCGCGTCAACGCTTCGCTGGACCAGATCAAGAGCGACGGCACCTATGCCGAAATCTATCGCAAGTGGTTCGACGCCGACCCGCCGGCCAATTGATCTGAGGCACCCGCAGGCCTGTGCCGGTCTGCGGGTGCTGTCCGGCCCGCCCTAAAGGAGGCGAAGATGGATTTCGACTGGTCCGTAGTCGTGGAGGCGATGCCGACTTTGCTCGGCGGCGCGCGGCTCACCATCATTATTACGCTTATCGGACTGGCTGGCGGCATGACGCTCGGCGTCGCTGCTGGCGTCATGCGCGCCTATGGCGGCCCGGTACTGAACGCAATCGCCCTAGTCTATATCGAGATCATCCGCGGCACCCCAATGCTGGTGCAGGTGATGTTCATCTATTTCGCCCTGCCCATGCTGGCCAATATCCGGGTCGACCCGCTATCGGCCGCCATCACGGCGATCATGATCAATGCCGGAGCCTATATCGCCGAAATCGTGCGCGGCGCGCTGCTATCGGTGCATAAGGGACTGAGCGAGGCCGGGCTGGCGCTTGGTCTGCCGAACTGGAAAGTGCTGTTCTATATCGTCGGTCCGCTGGCCTTCCGGCGCATGATCCCGCCGCTCGGCAACCAGTTCATCATCAGCCTGAAAGACACCTCGCTGTTTATCGTCATCGGCGTCGGCGAATTGACCCGGCAAGGCCAGGATATCATGTCGACCACCTTTCGCGCAGTCGAAGTGTGGTCGGCGGTGGCGATCCTGTATCTGATCATGACGGGCATGCTGACAGTGGTTCTCCGTATCACGGAAAAGAGGATGCGCATCCTATGAGTATGGTCGAATTCAAATCCGTTACCAAAGCTTTCGGGGCGTTGACGGTCCTCAGGGACGTCGACCTGACCATTGACGCGGGTGAAGTCGTGGTCCTGATCGGCCCATCGGGGTCAGGAAAGTCCACGCTGCTGCGCTGCATCAATGCGCTGGAGACCATCAATGGTGGCGATCTGATCGTTGATGGCGTTAGCGTGAAAGAAGGGCGCTCCAGGGTGCGCATGATCCGCCAGGAAGCCGGGATGGTGTTCCAGCAGTTCAACCTGTTTCCTCAGATGACCGCGCTGGAAAATGTGGCCTTTGGCGCGCGCCAGGTCCGCAAGCTCGCCAAAAAAGAGGCCCACGCACTGGCACAGGACCTGTTGGCCAAGGTCGGCCTGGCCGACCGCGGCCATCATTATCCATCCGAGCTTTCCGGAGGGCAACAACAGCGCGTGGCCATCGCCCGGGCGCTGGCCGTCAAACCCAAGCTGATGCTGTTCGACGAGCCGACGTCAGCGCTGGACCCGGAACTGCGCCATGAGGTGCTCCGGGTCATGCAGCAACTGGCGGAGGAAGGAATGACCATGGTGGTCGTTACGCACGAAATGTCGTTTGCCCGCAAAGTCGGCACCAGGCTGATCTTCATGGAAAACGGCAAGATCTCTGTGGATGGCAACCCTGCCCACCTGCTCGATCATCCGGAAAACCCACGGCTACGTGATTTCCTGCAGCATGTTCACTAGGAAATCATGGACCGCTAGTGTCCGCGCACCTTCCTGCAAAATGTAGCGGACTTCGTAAAAGCCCGGCCCCGCCGCTTCAGTCGGATCAGGACTTACTCTAGCCGCAACTCCGAAATCACTTCCAGCGCGCGGTCATCGAGGGCGGCGTCGATCTCTCCACTCGCATGGGTAGCCAGCACCGTGTCGCGGCGGTGGATCAGGGCGCTGATCTCGTCCTCATAGGCAGCGATCATCGCCGTCAGCCAGCGGTTGACCAGATAGGACGGGCGCGGCATGTGCAAATCGAAGCGCTCCAGCAGCGCAATGGTCGGCTCGGCCGCGAGCCAGTCGTCACCAACCACCCAGCGGTTGACCGTGAACAACCTCAGGGGCTTGCCGTAGGGATCGACCCCCACGGCAATCAGGTGGTGGATCGGCCCGCTGGTGCCGTTGGGGCGCACGAAGCAATGGAAATGGCCATGCTCGGTCGCCCCTTCGGGATCGTCGGCAGGGTGGGAATGGTAAAACCACTGCGCGCCGGTTTGCGGATCGAACACGTCATCCTTGGGGTAATGCGTCCAGACCGAAAGGTCGGACGCATCCCGCAAGGTTTCGGTCAGGATGGTGAGCCCGCCCTTGGCGAGCACGCTCTCGCAGAAGGCGAGCTCCTGTCGCGCCCGGTCGCGGGATTCACTCATCTTGCCACCACGAGGTCCGGTGCCTCGGTCGCCCCCTCCGGCAATGGCAAAGGTGCCGGTGGCGGCGCGGCAAGTTGCGGCGTGCTGGCCTGCGGCAGGGGTGCGGGTGGCGGCGGCGGCGCGGCAAGCTGGCTTGCGGGTTGGGCCGGAGCGGCTGGAGGTGGCGGGGGAGCGGCAAGCGGAGCGCCAGCCGCACACGGCGCGGCAACCGGTGCCCCGGCAGCGCAGGGCGCCGCAGCAATTGGCGCTCCCGCAGCGCAAGGCGCGCCAGCGGCACACGGGGCCGCGCCGCCAGCGCTGCGGGCTACGCTGACGCTCGCCGCGCGCGGCACCGGATGGGTGACATGATCGGCGACAATGGCCACGGTTCCGACCGCCAGGGCGGCCCCGAACAAGAAAGTGTTACGTCCTGTGGTCATTTCCTGGTCAATCCATCAAGTCCAAAAAGCGGGCGAGCCCAGATGCCGGCCAGCGAGCCAACGAAAGCGGCGGCAAACCACAGCCAGCCATGCAGGCTGCCCGAGGCGATGCCCGAAAACAGCGCGCCGATATTGCACCCGAACGACAGGCGCGCCCCGTACCCCATCAGGATACCGCCGATGGCTGCGGCCAGAAACGAGGCAAACGGAATTTTGACTTTTGGCGCAAACTTGCCGGCCAATGCTGCCGCCAGTGCCGCGCCGAGGATGATGCCGAAATTCATCACGGAGGTGTTGTCGGCCAATACTGAGCTCGACAGCGCCTGTGCCTGGGCAGGCCAGGTCCAGAACTCCCAGCCCGCAACCGGAATGCCTACGGCGTCCGCAATCTTTGCGCCCCAGAGGCCAAACCCATAGGTGATCGACCATGGGTGTCCCGCAACCAGCAGTGTGGTCACATTGAGGATGGCGAGCAGCAGCCCGGCCCCGACCAGAGGCCACGGACCATAGAGCAGCCAGGACCAGCCCGGACGGCGCGGCGCCGGCCCCCGTTCAAGATTGCCGTGCGCCCGCCTTTCCACGAGGGCGGTGATCAGAGCCACGACCGCCAGGCCGAGAATGGTCACCGCGATGGCAAAGCCCACCCCGAGTTCACGTCCGATATCGATCGGCGGCAGAGCAGGCTGATTGAGCCACCAGGGCAGATGAGCGGTGCCAATCACGGCACCAACGATGAAGAACACCAGCGTGACCAGCATGCGCGAGGACCCGCCACCCACAGTGAACAGGGTCCCCGAGCCGCACCCTCCTCCAAGCTGCATGCCCAGCCCGAAGATCGCAGCGCCAACGAGCACCGAAACGCCCACCGGCGCAAGCGCGCCAACCAGCGGCTGGCCGCCGAGACTGCCTGCGGCAAGCAAGGGGATCATGGCAACGGCGGCGACGCCGATCATCAGCATCTGGGCCCGCATGGCCCTGCCGCGCTTTTCCACCACCATGCGACGCCAGCCGCCGGTGAAGCCGAATGAGCCGTGATAGAGCGCCGCGCCCAGCCCGCCGCCGATGGCCAACAGGGTGGCCTGACGCAGATCAACGAGAATGGCGATGGCAATGAAACCGATCAGCAGGCCGAGGGCGGCGACCAGCGTTGGCGCGCGGTCGGAAACGGCCTTGGGAAGATAATTGGGACGATCAAGGGCGATGTCGGACATTTCAATCTTTCAATAATTCGACAAACAGATGCCCCGGACCCGGGGCATCTGCAACGTCGGAGAGGAGCGCCACCCGGTTATTGGATCGGGCGCGAAGGGTCCTGCGTCCATTCGGCCATGGAGCCGTCATACATCGACGAGTTCTTGTTGCCGAGGATTTCCGAGAGGCCGAACCAGGCGACCGAAGCCCAGTGGCCGGTGTTGCAGAAGCTGATGTTTTCCTCGCCGGACCCGATGCCCACTGCCTCGATCAGCGCGGCAACCGTTTCGGGCTGGGCGAAGCGGGCGTAGTCAGCGCTGTAGAAGTTCGAATGCGGGATGTTGACCGCACCGGGGATGGTGCCGAGGGCGGCAACCACCGGGCTCTTGGACTGGCCTTCATACTGCTCGACCGGGCGGCCATCGACCAGCGCGATACCGCTTTCGAGCGCAGCCAGAACGTCATCGGTGGTGGCTAGAAGGTGTTCTTGAAGATCGACGGTGAATAGGGCCGGTTCGGGCTGAGCCAGTTCAGCCACGCGCTCGCCGCCAACCGCATCGTACTGACGCCAGCCGCCATCGAGGATCGAAACCTCGTCGTGGCCGAGATATTTGAACGTCCAGTACACCCGGGTCGCGCCGCCGATCTCCGAGGAATCGGTGCCCCAGGGCACGATCACCACGTGGTCGTCATCGTCGATGCCGAGCCCGGCGATCAGCGCGGTGACCTCGTCGATCGGCGGGGTCATGCCCGGCACGCCGTCGAGTTCGGTGCGCCAGCCGGCGCTGGCATAGGGCGCGACCACGGAGTTGGCGATATAGGGAAGAGCGCCGAGATCGGTCCCCTCGATATTGTCGCGAATGTCGAGAATCACGAGATTTTCGGCGCCTGCATTGGCCGTGAGCCAGTCGGCACTGACCAGCGGGGTGATCTCGGATTGGGCGAAGGTCGGCGCGGTAAGGGTCGCGGCGACGGCAAAGGCAGCAAAGGCCAGACGCATGGGAGGTCTCCAGGAGAAATGGGTACCTCACTATCGCTCATGGCCAAGAAAGCCGCGAGGATTGGGCGATTAAAGTTGCCGACAGAGGCGGAAAAGACTCCCACGGATATCATGGAGTTGAGCATGGCGTTCCCGCGACGCCGAAATCGCGATCGGGGCGGTCGTGCCCGGTCAATGGCGCGGGGATCTGATCAGCGAATCGAGCGATAGCCGCCCTTGAGGCCGTCCTTGGAATAGACGATCTGCCACAAATGCACCCACCGGGCGCGGAAGACCGCGGCGCAGCACAGAAGATAATAGCGCCACATGCGATAGAAGCGCTCGCCATAGGTTTCTTTCAGGTCCGGCCAGGCCGCTTCGAAATTGGCATGCCACGCCATGAGGGTGCGGTCGTAATCGGTGCCGAAATTGTGCCAGTCCTCCATCACCAGCTTGCCTTCGACAGCGGTGGTCACCTGTTTGGGCGACGGGATCATCCCGTTGGGAAAGACATATTTCTCGATCCAGGGCTCGCCGGTCCGGCGGGTCAGGGAACCACCGATGGAGTGGAGCAAAAACAGCCCATCCTCGGTCAAAAGATCGTTGATCTTGGAAAAGTACGGGCGATAGTTCTTGTAGCCCACATGCTCGAACATGCCGACCGAGACGATGCGATCGTACTGGCCATCAAGGTCCATATAGTCCATCAACCGCGTTTCGATGGGCAGATCGCCCCGCGTTTCGTTGGCAAAGGCCATCTGCTCGCGCGACACGGTGATGCCCAGACCCGAAACGCCGTAGCGCTCCGCAGCGAACTTGAGCAACCCGCCCCAGCCCGATCCGATATCGAGGATGCGCATGCCTTCCTTGAGGCCGATCTTGCGGCAGATCAGGTCAAGCTTGGCTTCCTGAGCCGCATCGAGCGTATCGGCTTCCCGCCAATAGCCGCAGGAATAGATCATGCGCGGATCGAGCATGCGCCGATAGAGATCGTTGCCGATATCGTAGTGCTTCTCGCCGACTTCCCTGGGCCGCAGCCGCTGCGGGTTCAGCACGATCCCTTTAATCGTCAGCATCGCCAGCGCGAAATCGAACTTGATCTTGCTGTGCAGTTGCCCGGTCAACACCCGATAGAGAAACTGGTCGACAGCCTCACTGTCCCACCAGCCATCCATGTAAGCCTCGCCGAGCCCCAGCGAGCCCTGCGTCATGATGCGATTGTAGATGCGCTCATCGTGGATCTGAATGTCCCAGGGACGGGATCCACCTATTTGAACATCGATTTGAGCAAGAAGATCGCTGATGAATGACTTGAATTTCGCCGACATGAACCCGCTCGGACAAGCAATAGTGGTGCGCAAACGCGCTGGGAAAGGGCACCCACCTCACTAGAATTTGTATCCGTTGTCCAGTACCGCTTTTATGTCAGATTTTCCGCAGCAGATGAATCCGGCACGAAATAGCCCTCGTCATCATCCACTGTTTCCAGAATTGAGATCAGTTCGGCAACCTTGCCGGTGGGCAAGTGATTGCCATCGTTGATCAGGGCTTCATCGGCCTCCAGCCAGGCGAGCGCCCGGGCAAGATCGGCGGCGGTCGCATCGATTGCGGCGATCTCGGCCATCAACTGATTATCGAGCGGACCTGCGAGCTCCTCGATTTCGGCGCGGGTGAGTGTCATGGCGTTTCCTCCGTGCTGCCATCAGCGATGGTGCAATGCGCCACCGGCCAGAGGGTTGCACGTGGGCACTGGCGCATCGCACGCGATGGATGCACTGTTTATCCCCTCAATCGACGCAAACCGGGCCCTGTCGGAAACCGGGGTCCGGGCACGTCCTTGCCTTAAAGGAACCCGGCCATGCTCTATGCAATCCTTTGTTATAACGATGAAGCCGCCGTCAGCGGCTGGTCCAAAAGCCATGACGACAAGGTGATGGCCGACCTGCTTGCCGTTCAAAAACCACTGGTGGAAGCGGTCAAGATGGGCCCGGTGGCCCGGCTGATGCCTACCACCGCTGCAACAACCCTGCGCAAGACAGCGGGCGAACCGCTGGTGCTCGACGGGCCCTTCGCCGAAACCAAGGAACAGTTCCTGGGGTTCTATGTCCTCGACGCGGAAAGCCTCGAAGAGGTGGTTCAGGTGGTGCGCAATCTCGCCGAGGCCAACCCGGGCGGGGGGAGCTATGAAATCCGGCCCGTGCGCGATTTCTTTCCCGGAGCCATGCCCACATGAACGAAAAGGATGCCAACTGGATCGGCCTGACCTTGGCTGGCGCACGCCCCCGGGCGATCGCCGCGCTCTACAGGTATTTCCGCGACCTCGACATGGCCGAGGAAGCGTTCCAGGAGGCATCCTTGCGCGCGCTGCGCAATTGGCCCCGTAACGGCCCTCCCCGCGACCCCGCGGCGTGGCTGATCCTCGTGGGCCGCAATTCGGGCATCGATGCCATCCGCAAGCAGGCCCGCTTCGATACGCTGCCAGAAGAAGAGCGGATATCCGACACTTCGGACGCCGAGACCGACATCGCCGACCGCATCGATGAGGCCCATTATCGTGACGACATCCTGCGCCTGTTGTTTGTGTGTTGCCACCCCGATCTGCCCGCAACCCAGCAGATGGCTCTCGCCCTGCGCATCGTTTCCGGGCTGACGGTGCCCCAGATCGCCCGTGCCTTTCTCGTCTCAGAGGCGGCGATGGAACAGCGCATCACCCGCGCCAAGGCGCGCATCGCCAAATCCGGCTCACGGTTCCAGACGCCGGATGCGGTGGAGCGCAGCGAGCGGGTGGGCGTGGTGGCTGCGATGATCTATCTCGTTTTCAACGAGGGCTACAGCTCCTCCGGCGAGCGTTCCGACACAAACACCTTTGCCGTCGAGGCCATCCGGCTGGGCCGTCTGCTGCTCGGACTGTTCCCAGCCGAGCCCGAACTGATGGGGCTTTTGGCCCTGATGCTCATCCAGCATTCGCGCGATGCCGCCCGCTTCAATGGGAATGGTGAAATCATATTGCTCGATGATCAGGATCGCGGTCTCTGGGACAGGGACATGATCGCCGAAGGGCTGGCGTTGATCGACAAGGCCATGCGCCATCGGCGGCCCGGCATCTTCCAGATTCAGGCAGCAATTGCGGCCCTGCACGCGCGCGCCGACCGGGCCGAAAACACTGACTGGGAGCAAATCGAATTGCTCTATCGCACACTCGAAACCCTGCAGCCCTCGCCGGTGATCACCCTCAACCGCGCGGTGGCTGTATCGCGGATCGCAGGCCCACAGGCAGCGCTCGATCTCATCGAACCTCTTTCCGACGTTCTGGGCAATTATTTCTATTTTCACGGCCTGCGCGGAGGATTGCTCAAGGATCTGGGCCGGATTGACGAGGCACGCACCGCCTTCGGTCTTGCTATCGCCCGCGCCAACACCACCGCCGAGGCGGTTCATATCCGGGCCCATCTCGACAGTCTGGAGCAATTAGGGACCTGATTATTTGGCGCCGGTGTCGGCAGGCAGCCAGCCCGAAAGCGGGTTTTCATGTGGCGCAATCGGGTTCATGATCGATGTGAACGGGCTCAGGAACTGAGTCAAATCCATCAGGAACGGAATCCGGAACTTGGCTTTATCATTTGATATCGCAAGGTTTTTTAACTGACCAAGGAGCATTCGCATGAGGATCAACCCCTATCTGAACTTCGCCGGCCAATGCCGGGAAGCCTTTACGCTTTATCAGTCGGTGTTTGGCGGCGAATTGGGGATGACCGCCCACAAGGACACGCCCTCGGCCCAACATGTTCCTGCGGACATGCAGGACAAGATCATGCACGCCATCCTGCGGATCGGCGATGCGGTGATCATGGGTTCGGACGCGCCGATGGCGACCGCCAACGACTTTGCCGGCACCTATATTGCCGTTCACCTCACAACGCCCGAGGAAGCCGACCGCGCTTTTGCTGCGCTCAAGGACGGGGGCACGGTTGAGATGGACCTTGCTGAAACCTTCTGGGCCAGGCGCTTTGGAATGTTGCGCGACCGGTTCGGCGTCAAGTGGATGTTCAACGTGGACCAACCCGCGCCATAGGCCCCGCCTCTTACCCGCCGTCCTTCCAGCGGACGCGGTAGAGGTCGAATCGGCGGTCGCGCAGATTGCGCACTGCGCCGTGCGAACGGGCCCATTGCAGGGTGGACAGGTTGAGATCGGCAACGATCACCATTTCGACGTTCTCGCTGGCCTCGGCGGCGATGCCATCGCGCGCGAACGGCATATCGCACGGCGTGAAGATCGCCGAGTGGGCGTAGTTGATATCGAGATTGTCCACGTTGGCGAGGTTGCCGGTAATCCCCGAGGTCACCACGAAGCACTGGTTTTCGATCGTGCGGGCCTGGCTGCAATATTTGACCCGCAGATGTCCCTGCCGCGTGTCCGTGCAATAGGGAACGAACATGATGCGGGCGCCCTGATCGGCGAGCCTGCGCGCCACTTCCGGGAACTCGCTATCGTAACAGATCATCACCCCGATCGGCCCGCAATCGGTATCGATCACGTCCACGGTGTCCCCGCCGACGATCCCCCAATAGTCGCGTTCGTCGGGGGTCGGGTGCATCTTTTCCTGCGCGTGGATCGAGCCGTCGCGCAAAAAGACGTAGCACACGTTCTGGATGTCTTCGTCTTCAGTGATGGTGGGGTGCGAGCCGCCGATGATGTTGATGTTCCACTTGAGCGCCATGGCCTGCATCCGGTCGATGAATTCCGGCGTATATTCGGTCAATCGCAGAATGGCGTCGTGGGGCGCTTGCTCGGGCTCGCTTGAAAGCAGCATCAGCGTGAACAGTTCGGGGAAGACCACGAAGTCCGAAGCGTAATCGGCGGCGACCTCCACGAAATATTGCATATGGGCGAAGAAGGCGTCGGCATCTTCGAACCGGCGTGCTTCGAGCTGAACCGTCGTGATCCGCACCGTCTCCCGGCTGCGCTGGTGGGCCGGGCGGGCTTCGTCCTCCTCGTCATAGCGCGGATTGCGCCACACCATCAGCGCCGCATGTCCCCCCGAGGCCTTGTCGTCCGGGTGGTAGTTGCGCAGCAGCATTTCGGGCTCAAAGCCCATCTTCATCTGGAAGCTGGCGACGGGGTCGCGCACCTCGCGATCGCGCACCGCCTGAAAATACTGGCTGGCGCGAGGGTAGTCCTTCTTGTTGCGCCGATAGCCCGGCAGCCGTCCGCCAAAGGCTATGCCCTTGAGCCAAAGCTCTTCGCACAGCCGCTGACGCGCTTCGTAAAGCCGCCGCCCGATCCTGTTGCGCTGGCGTCCGGGATCGACGCACACCTCGACGCCATAGAGCCATTCGCCCTTGGCGTTATGCAGGCTGCCATAGCCCGCCCCGGTGATGTTCTCCCAGGTGTGCTGGCGAAAAATCTGCTTTTCCGACAATTGCAGCGTTGCCGCATAGCCCACGATCTGGCCGTCATAGACGCAGACGAACTGCCCTTCGGGAAAGGCGTTGATCTGCCCCCTGATGGTTCCGGGCAGGTAGGGCCCTTCCTCCGGATAGACCCGCTGGGTCAGCTTGATGATTTCGGGGATATCGCGGATTTCGGCGATACGCACCTCAAGGATCGGCTTGTCGGAAAGCTTGGACACGGAGACTGGACCCTCGCCCTTTGGAATGAAATTAGCCCACACTAACGCGTTGCGCGCGATCAGGCTCCCGGTTCTTGGCTTTCTTCGGCCACCAATTGGGTCGCGCGGGCATACAGCGCCTCGCCATCGACGCCCATTGCCCGCGCTTCGGCGAACCAGTGGTCGATGGTCACCTGCGCGGCGGCGCGCCAGCGCGCGGTTTCATCGGCGTCGAGAGTGACGATGGCGTTGCCTTGTGCCATCGCCGCATCGCGCGCCACCAGATCATCGGCATCATTGGCCGCGCCAAAGCGTCCGGCCCATTCGATCCCCGCGTTGGCATCGATCACATGCTTGAGGTCTGCGGGCAGCCGGTCATAGGCCGCCTGGTTCATGACAAAGGCGAAGGTCTGGGTATAGAGCCCGTGATCGCCGGAAAACTGGGTGTGGTTGGAGACGATCTCGCTGGTGCGCAGCGCCAGTGTCACCTGCCAGGGGATAGTGGTGGCATCGATGGTGCCACGTGTCAGGCTTTCGGGCACCTGCGGCACCGGCATGCCGATGGGCTCTGCCCCCAGATCGGCAAGCATCGCCGAAATCACCCGCGACCCGCCCCGGATTTTCATCCCCCGCAGATCCTCCAGCGTTTCGATCGGGCGACGGGAATGGAACAGCCCCGGTCCATGGGTATGGACGGCGATCAGCTTGACCCCTGCGAACTCGTCCATAGCGTTTTCTTCGACAAAGCGCTGGAAGGCGCGCGAGGTACTTTCGCCGTCGGTGACCAGAAATGGCATCTCGAACACTTCGGATTTGGGAAAACGGCCCGGCGTATAACCCAGCACCGTCCACACCAGATCGACAACGCCATCGCGGGCCTGATCGAACAGATTGGCCGGTGCACCGCCAAGCAGCATCGACGGGTAGAACTCGACCTTGATGCGCCCGCCCGATTGCGCCTCGATGGCTTCCGCCCAGGGGATCAGCCCCTCACGTGGTACGCTGTCGGTCATGGGCAGGAACTGGTGCAGCCGCAGGGTGACATCCTGCGCATGGACAGGTGCAGAAAGGCCAGCGCCAACCAGCGCGGCCATGATGAAAATTCTGGCGAACATGAAACGTCCCCATATGCGCGGGACCAGCAAGGATGCCTCTCACCCTGTGCGAGTTCGATTCCGCTCCGGGCACCTGGTCCCGGGCACCGGCTCCCCCGATGCGCGGCCTGCTTAGCGCATCGTCACGGGGCGCTCAACCGCAGAATTTGTCCGTCCTGCGCGTCGATAAGAAGATAGATCGCCCCGTCCGGTCCCTCGATCACGTCGCGCACCCGGTGCGGGAAACGGTCGAACAGGAACTCATCGCCGACAACCTGTTCGCCGTCGAAATCGACACGGATGAGATTGGTCCCGGCCAGCGCGCCGATAAAGGCATCGCCCTGCCACTGGGGAAACATCTCGCCGGTATAAAACATCAGCCCCGACGGTGCAGGAGACGGCACCCATGTGCGTTCGGCGGCAACCAGATCGTCGGGCAGCGCCGCTGGCGGATTGATCGGAGCCCCGGAATATTCCGTCCCTTCGGTCAGAAGCGGCCAGCCATAATTGCCGCCCGGCACAATCTTGTTGAGTTCGTCGCCGCCGCGCGGCCCATGCTCGGACACATAAAGCTGGCCGGTCTGGGGGTGGAGAGCCGCCCCCTGCATGTTGCGATGCCCATAGCTCCAGATTTCCGGCAAGGCGCCATCGGTTCCGACGAACGGATTGTCCTGCGGCACGGTGCCATCGGGCAGGATGCGGATCACCTTGCCCAGATGCGAGCCGAGGTCCTGCGCCTGCACGCGGAATTCGGCTTCGGAACGCTCACCGGTGGTGATGAACAGATAGCCGTCAGCGTCGAAAACGAGGCGCGAGCCGTAATGCAGCGTCGAGGGCAGCTTGGGCCGTTGGGAGAAGATCACTTCGAGTTCGCTCAGTTGCGTCAGGTCATCGCTGAGCACGCCGCGCGCCACCGCCGTGGAATTGGTCCCACCCTCGCCCGGTTCGGCAAAGCTGAGATAGACGAGACGATTGCTTGCGAAAGCGGGATCGAGTGCAACGTCGAGCAGTCCCCCCTGCCCGCGCGCATCGATCTGGGGCACTCCGGCGATGGGGCCGGAGAGCTGGCCGTCGGCGGTGACGTGGCGCAAGGTTCCCGGCCGTTCGGTCACCAACATTCCGCCATCGGGCAGAAAGACCAGTCCCCAGGGGAATTCCAGCCCCTCGACAAATGTTTCAACAACCACTGAATCCGACTTTGCTTCTGTCGTTTGCGCACAGGCCGATATTGCAAGCGCGGCGGCACAGGCGAGAACGGCAAGCGATTTTCGCATCATGACGAGGCCTCTGTTTCGAGTTCCCGTCCGGACGGATCGAACCATGCCTGATAGTCAGACACCAGCAGATGGGTCGGCTCGGCATCCTCCTCGATGGTCGAAAAGCGCCCGATCGGGTCAAGGAAGGTGTTGTCGGTCGCATCGTCATTGACGGTCGAGACCTCACCGACCAGCACGTCTCCGCCCTCGCCCCAGAATTTATGCCAGTTGCCCGGCAGCAGCGTCACGCTCTCGCCGGGCGCAAGCTCAAGAATGCCACCGGCGGGCAGCACCCGGCGGATGCCATCGGTGAACACGGTCACATCGCCGGTGGTGTCGATCCCCGCCCCGGTGCCATCGTCATTGTAGAGCTGGAGCGCCAGAGCCGCGCCACCGCGATTGATGATGTCTTCGGCCTTGATGGTGTGCCGGTGCATTGGCGAGACCTGATCGCGGCGCGAGATCATGATCTTTTCCGCATAGAGCATGCCACGCCCGGTCGCCAGATCGGCGGCCCGCCCGTTGCGTACGGTAAAGAGGAACAAGCCCAAGGTATCGAAATCGCCCTGGCCGTAATCGGTGACGTCCCAGCCCAGCCCGGCCTCGACGATCGCGTCCATATCGGCGCGCCGATCCCTCATTTCCGCCGGGGACCAGTATGCGAAAGGAGGGAGCACGTAACCGAAGGACCGGATGAACTGGTCGGCCTCGGAAATGATCTCATTGACGCGAGACCGCTTCATCGGAGCAACTCCACACATAAGCGGTCACTGCTAGGCCACCGACCGAATACCCCGGAGAACGCCCTGACTGTACCGCAACACTTGGTCCCAAGGCTAAGCGGAACGGTTGGGTCCGGCAAGAGGGTCTATTCGGCAGCCTCTTCGTCGAGGCCAAGGAACCCGCCCGACTGGCGCTCCCACAGCCGTGCGTAGGGACCGCCCTTGGCCAGAAGCGCCTCATGAGTGCCCTCCTCGACAATCCGGCCATGTTCGAGGATCACTAGCCGATCCATAGCGGCAATGGTCGAGAGCCGGTGGGCGATGGCGATCACCGTCTTGCCGTCCATGAGCTTGTCGAGCTGGCTCTGGATCGCCGCTTCGACCTCACTGTCGAGCGCAGACGTCGCTTCATCGAGCACAAGGATCGGTGCATCCTTGAGCAGTACGCGGGCGATGGCGATACGCTGGCGCTGGCCGCCGGAGAGCTTTACGCCCCGCTCGCCGACCTGTGCCTCATAGCCGCTACGGCCCCGATGATCGTGCAATTGCGCGATGAACTCGTGCGCCTCGGCCCCCTTAGCGGCGGCGATCATTTCTTCTTCGGTCGCGCCGGGCTTGCCGAACAGGATGTTGGCCTTCACCGAGCGGTGCAGCAATGCGGTGTCCTGGGTCACCACGCCGATATTGGCGCGCAGCGATTCCTGGGTCACCTTGGAGATATCCTGCCCGTCGATCAGGATGCGCCCGCTTTCCAGATCGTAAAAGCGCAGCAACAGGCTGACCAGCGTGGATTTTCCCGCTCCCGAATGGCCGACCAGCCCGATCTTTTCTCCGGGCCGGACATTGAGGTTGATCCCTTCGATCACCCCGCTGTCGCGCCCGTAATGAAAGCGGATATTTTCGAAATGAATGCCGGCGTCGGTGACCACCAGCGGCTTGGCGTCGGGGGCGTCGGTCAACTCCAGCGGCTGTGCCACGGTTTCCATCGCATTCTGGATGACACCGAAATGGCGCATCAGCCCGTTGAGCTGCCCCATCAGGCGCCCCAGCATCATGTTGAGCCGCAGGATCAGGCTGAGCGCAAAGGCCACCGCACCAACGGTGATCGCACCAGTGCTCCACAGATGAATGGCCAGCACGGCAAAGGCGATGACCATGATGGCCGACAGCAACCCGAGCGCAGCGCGCACGCCCGTTATCATCCGGGCCAGCCGGGTCGACGCAAACAGGAACCGTTCGAACCCGCCGCGCACATAGCGGTCATTCTCGTCGGAACTCGAAAACAGCCGCAGCGTCTGGATGTTGGAAAAGCTGTCGGTCACCCGCCCGTTGAGGGTCGAGGCGGCCTCCGCGTTATCGGCAGCGCGCTGGCGCATCCTGGGCACAAAATACCAGGCCAGCAGCGCAAAGATACCGATCCACACGACCACCAGAACCGCCATGCGCCAGTCGAGCTGGGCAAATAGCACCAGCGTGGTTCCGGTATAGATCAGCAGGAACCAGACGATCTGCAGCACACCGGCCACGAAATCGTTGAGCGATCCGGCGACCTGACTGACCTTGGTGACCAGCCGACCGGAGAAATCATCGGAAAAAAAGCGCATCGACTGACGCGCGACATAGGAATAGGTCTGCCAGCGCACCAGCGACGTGAACCCGCGCCCGATGGTCTGTTCTTCCACCAGCGCATTGACCGCCGGCAGGAGGAACCGCCCCAAAACGACCACGGCGGCCATGATCCACAACTCGGCGCCATGCCCAGCGACCAGCCCGCCCCAGCCCTCGGCGGCACTGCCGCTGTCGAGCAGATCGACCAGACGGCCCATGTAATAGAAAAAAAGCGCTTCAAAGAGCGCCACCAGCCCCCCGGTCACCATCAGCAACAGATAGGGCGCCTTTGCCTGGCTCACATAATGCCAGAGAAACGCCCAGATATTGCCCGGCGGCTGCAAGTCGTCCCGCGGACGGAACGGATCGATCCAGGTCTCGAACAGACGGGAAATGCGGACGGGCAGGCTGGCGGTTTCTTGCTTCATGCCGGACAAAGTGGTGATAACTCCAGATTATGTCAAGATATATCTTAAGCGCCAAGTCCGCCTGTGTCGTTAATCGCCGGTCACCGGTATCGTTCCACCATCATACGCCCCGCCCGCAGACAGCCGTCCTATTGCGCCGCAACGTCATCGATATCGGCATCGATAAAGCCGCCTGACTGCCGCGCCCACAGCCTTGCATAGGTGCCACCCAGCTCCACCAGTTCGGTGTGGGTGCCTTCTTCGATCACCCTGCCCTCTTCGAGCACCACCAGCCGGTCCATGGCGGCGATGGTCGACAGCCGGTGGGCGATGGCGATCACTGTCTTGCCGTCCATAAGCTTGTCGAGCTGGCTCTGGATCGCCGCCTCGACTTCGCTGTCGAGCGCTGACGTGGCCTCATCGAGCACAAGGATGGGCGCGTCCTTGAGCAGCACGCGGGCAATAGCGATGCGCTGGCGCTGGCCGCCGGAGAGCTTTACGCCCCGTTCGCCCACATGGGCGTCGTAACCGGTGCGGCCCTGCGCATCGACCAGCGTGAGAATGAACTCATGAGCCTCAGCCTGTTCGGCTGCGGCAATCATCTGGGCATCGGTCGCATCCGGGCGACCATATTTGATGTTCTCGCGCACCGAGCGGTGCAACAGCGAGGTATCCTGGGTCACCACGCCGATATTGGCGCGCAGCGAGTCCTGCGCCACCGTCGCCACGTCGGTTCCATCGACGAGAATATGGCCGCTCTGGCGGTCGTAAAACCGGAGCAGCAGGTTGACGATGGTGGATTTGCCAGCACCCGACCGCCCCACAAGACCGATCTTCTCACCGGGACGGACATGCAGGTTCAGCCCCTCGATGATCCGCGTGGTGCTGTCATCGCCCTTCATGCCGTAGTTGAAAGCAACTTCGTCGAAAACGATGTCGCCCTTGACCCGACCCAGACGAGGCGCGTCGGGCTCATCGGCCACCATGGCGGGCAGCGACAGCGAGTTGATGCCGTCGCGCACCGTGCCAATATTTTCGAACAGCGCCGACATCTCCCACATGATCCACTGGCTCATGCCCTGGAACCGCAGCACGATCGCGGCCGCCGCCGCCACCGCACCAGCGCTGACGGTATCGCCCAGCCACAGCCAGATCCCCACGAATCCGACCGAAAACAGCAGCAGCCCGTTGAGGATGGTGATGCCCTGATTGAGGACGGTGATATAGCGCATCTGGCCGTGCACGGTATCGAGGAACTCATCCATCGCCTCGCGCGAATAGTCTTCCTCGCGGCTGGAGTGGGAGAACAGCTTGACCGTGGCGATGTTGGTGTAGCTGTCGACGATCCGCCCCGTCATCATCGAGCGCGCGTCGGCCTGAAGTTCGGAAATCTTGCCCAGCTTGGGCACGTAGATGCGCAGCAGGACGATATAGGCGACCACCCACACGATGAATGGCAGGGCCAGCCACACATTGTTCATCGCCGCCAGTACCACCGCCCCGATGAAATAGACGATGACGTAGTTGAGCACGTCGAGCAGCTTCATCACCGTCTCGCGCACGGCAAGCGCCGTCTGCATCAGCTTGGTGGCGATCCGCCCGGCAAATTCGTCCTGAAAATAACTCATGGACTGGCGGATCAGATACCGATGCGCCATCCAGCGGATACGCTGGGGGAAATTGCCCAGCAGCGTCTGGTGAATCACCAGATTGGATACCAGCACCAGCGACGGCACGACGACGAGCACGAACAGCCCCATCCAGAACAAGGTCACGCCCTCATCGGCGAGGAAGGTTTCCTTGTTGGCCTGCGACAGCCAGTCGATGACGTTGCCCAGAAAGCCGAACAGCGCGATTTCAGCCAGCGCCACCAGTGTCGACAGCACCGCCATGATGGCCAGCGGCAGCTTCACCCCTTCCATGTAATGCAGGCAGAAAGCCAGCAGCGATTTGGGTGGCTGCTCGGGCTGGCGCGGCGGATAGGGGTTGAGCAGGCTTTCGAACCAGCGAAACATCGCAGATATCCGGAGGGAAGAGAAACGACACAAGCCGCGCACACCTTCCCACAAGTGTGCAGCGGCTGGGATGACTATTTCAGCAAGACCGGGCCTGATAAATTCCCCGTCGGGAACCGTCAAGCCGATGCCGGGAGCGAGGCGCTTGCGAAAGCAAGGACGTTGGCCGTCCCGTCCTTCCGACAGGGTCGCTGCACAGGCAGTGCGTCACGCTATCATATCAGCTCCGGCTGGCCTGTCACCCGAACGCCACAGCGATCCCGTTGTTAGCTTGCCTGATACATCTGGCAAGGCGGAAAGTGTTAACAAACCGGAAATAATTTTTTCATGTGCTAAGTGACTCTGGGGACTCCACAAATTCCGCGCAACGCCCAAAAGGCAAAAAATGCCTATGGACAAGAGTCGTTCAACCGATTCAAAGTCCGGTCATCACGAAATTGGTGGGGGCAGCCGCGAACCGGCTGCTGGTTCGGGCATGAATTCGGCGGAGACATCCGGCGTCAGCGGCAAGGGATTCGGGAAAGCAGCGGCCGGGTTTTCCCGGCATCGTCTGACCCTCACCGATCCTGCTCTTCCAGCGCTTATCATCCTTGTTGCCGCCGTCGTTGCCGCACTGTGTTTCATCGCGTGGGACATCGCTCGCACCAAGGCCGATATCGAAGACCGTGCCCGCCTCATCGCCAATCTCGCCGCCACCCGCATCGCGATCGATCCGCTTGAGGACCTATCCCCTGGGGCGCTGGCCGTAGGGCTGGCGCTCGATGACTCCATTGGCCTTGCGGTCCATGATCGCGATGGTGCGGTGATGTTCTCCCACCTGCCCGCCGCAACCGCTCCCCTCCACTCCTATATCGAAGGCAGCGCGCCGCTGGACGGCTATGGAGAGGTCAGGATCGCTTTGCCCGGATTGTCGCTGCTCGACGATGTGGCTCTGCGTCATGGCTGGATGCTGGCCCTGTTGCTGGCCGGCCTGTTCCTTTCCCTGCGCCCCCGTCAGCAGCGTCCTGCCCGAACCTCCGGCGAACTGCTGGCCCCGGCCATCGATGCCGTGCCCTACGGCATCGCCCATTGGCATGAGGACGGGGCGCTGGTCTCCGCCAATCCCGCCTTCGCCCAGTTGCTGCGCCTCGATCCGGCCTGCACCGCACCGGGCACCTCCTATGCCAGCATCACCCACGCCATAAGTGGCCGCATTTCGGTCCGACCGGTGCTCGATGGCGATCGCCAGCGGATGGTCGAGGTGGAGCGTGGTGACGGGTCCGTGGTCCTGCTCGATGAGCGCCCTTGTCCCACCGGCGGTTTTATCACCATCGTCACCGATATCACCGACCGCCGCGCCGCCGACCGCATGCTGGGCGCGATCCGCGAGGAACAGCGCCTGCTGGCCCGGCGCTATCATGAGGAAAAGATCCGCGCCGAAGCGTCCAGCCGCGCCAAGACCAGCTTTCTTGCCCACCTTTCCCACGATATCCGCACCCCGCTCAATCACATCATCGGCTTTGCCGACCTGATCCGGCTCGAAACCTTCGGGCCTTTGGGTGATGCCAAATACAAATCCTACGTGGCCGACATCAAGCGCGCCGGGGAAAAGCTGCTCGATTCCTTTGGCAGCCTGCTGGAATTTGCCGAGCTGGAAGGCGGGCGCAAAGAACTCAAATGCGAACCGATCGCACTGGATGATCTGCTCTGCGGCTGCGCCGCGCGCTTTGACGCCCGCGCCGCCCAGGCCGGCATCCGCCTCAATGTGTCCACCGATGCACAGGGCTGGCTCTCTGCCGATCGCCACTATCTCGACCGCATGCTGGCCAATCTCGTTGACAATGCCCTTCGTTTCACACCGAGGGGCGGCCAGGTCCGCGTTGCGGCGTGGCCAGCGGGCGATGGGGTGGTTCTTGAAATCACCGACACCGGTAAGGGCATGAGCGAAGAGCTGATGTCGAAACTCTCCCAACCCTTCGTCCTCTCCGATGCCACCTTTGCCCGTCCCCATGAAGGTGTCGGTCTTGGCATCGCTGTAGCGAGGGCAATTGCCGAGCAAAGCGGTGGACGGCTCGCGATAGATTCACTGGAAGGGGTCGGCACCACCGTCGCCATTTCCCTGCCGCTGGCCACCCCTTCCGCTGGCGAACACCCCCACACGATCGTCAGCGCCCGGGCCGCCTGAGCCCGTCTCAGCCCTCCCTTATCCGCGCATAAAACGTGGTCGCCGCCGCCTTCACCTCGTCCCGCATCACCGTGACATCGGCCTGAAGCCGGGAAAAATCGGGATAGTTGGTGCGCCTGGCCAGAAGCTCGCGAAACCCTTGCGTCCAGTCATCATCGCGCAGCGGGTCGATCAGGCAGGCCGCCATCAGGTGCTCGATGGCGGTATAGGTGGCGTGGATTTCGGCCAGCCGTTCTCCCTGCGGCAGAAGCGCGGTTTCCCCCAACCGCGCCAGCACTGTCGCGGTCGGCGCCTGCGGCACCCCAAGCCGCTGCCCTTCAAGCAATTGCGCCGTCTGGGCGATGAATTCGAGATCGACCAGCCCGCCCTGGTGCAGTTTGAGATCGAAAGCATGGCGCGCTGGGCGCTCCCGGGCCATCAGGCTGCGCATATCGATGACGTCATCGACCACCTTCGCACGGTCGCGGCGTAGCGCCATGATCCCGGCAATCTCCGCATCCACCGTATCCGCCAGTCCCTCATCGCCAGCCACCATCCGCGCGCGGGTCAGCGCCAGATGCTCCCAGGTCCAGGCTTCGTCGCGCTGGTAGGTGACGAACCGCTTGAGGCTTGTGGCCAGCGGCCCGGCATTGCCCGAGGGCCGCAGGCGCATATCCGCTTCATAGAGCACCCCTTCCGCCGTCGGCGCGGAAATGGCGGTGATCAGGCGCTGGGTGAGACGGATGAAATAGGTCGACACATCCAGCCCCCGCTCCCCGTCGGAGACCTCGCTATGGTCCGGTGCGTAATAGATGAGGATCAGGTCCAGATCGGAGCTGAACATCATCTCCCGGCTGGCCATCTTGCCGAACGCCAGCAGGCCAACCCGCGCGCCCGCAATCACCCCATGACGTTCGGCAAACGCCTCGCGCACCGCCCCGAACAGCCGTGTCACCAGCGTTTCGGCCAATGCCGTGAACCGCCGCCCTGCCTGCTCCGCGCTCAGGGCTCCGCCGACCAGCCCGGCGGCGATAAGGAATTTCTGCTCCTGCCCGATGATCCGCGCCCGGTCGATCAAATCCTCAAAACTGCGCGCCTCCGCCAAAAAACCATCCACGCTGGCGACAAGCGATTGCGATGTAGCGATGTCCCCCGCAAAAGCGGGATCGATCAGCCCATCCATTACATGGGCCCGGTGGATCACCGCTTCGGCCAGTCTTGGTGCCGAGGACATGAAATCGAGCAACAGCTGACGCAGATCGGGATGATTGCGCAACAGCGCAAACATCTGCACCCCGGCGGGCAGACGCGTGAGAAAATCATTGAACCGGGCAAAGGCCGTATCGGCGCTGCCGCTTTCGGCAAAGGTCCTCAGCAGCCCCGGGATCAGCTCGGTCAGGTGCTCGCGCGCCTTGGCCGCCCGCGTCGCCGCGTAGCCCCCATAGTGCCATGTGCGGATGGTGGCCGAAACCGCAGCCGGATCGGAAAAGCCCAGCCGCTCCAGCGTCATCAACGTGTCCGGATCATCCTCGCTGCCGGTGAACACCAGATTGCCCATGTCACCGGCAAGGCTTTCGCCTTCGGAAAACAGGTCGCCATAATACCCCACCACCCGGGCCAGCGCTGCGCGGTAATCGGCCTCGAACGCCGCCCTGTCGCCATATCCCATCAGCAGGGCGATCGCGCCGATGCCTTGAGGCGTTTCGGGCAGGATATGGGTTTGCTCATCCCGCAGCATCTGCAAGCGGTTCTCGACCCCGCGCAAGAACCAGTATGTCTGTTCGAGATCGCGGGCCGTGTCTTCGCCAATCCAGCCGCCCTCGGCCAACGCCCATAGCGCCGCAGCCGTCGGCCGCGCCCGCAGGTCAGGATCACGACCACCGGCGATCAATTGCTGGGTCTGGGCGAAAAATTCGATCTCCCTGATCCCGCCTCGTCCCAACTTGACGTTGTGGCCCGCCACCCGCTCCCCGCCAACCTTGCGGTGCGTATCGATCTGGCGCTTCATCGCCTGAATGTCGGCGATCATCGCGAAATCGAGGTGCTTGCGCCAGATGAACGGGGCAAGCTCGCGCAGGAATTGCCGCCCCACCGCCGCGTCGCCAGCGCATGGCCGCGCCTTGATCCAGGCCGCCCGCTCCCAGTTCTGGCCGCGCGCCTCATAATAGCTCAGCGCCGCATCTACCGAAATCGCCACCGGCGTCGATCCCGGATCGGGGCGCAGGCGCACATCGGTGCGAAACACATACCCGTCTCCGGTGCGCTCCTGCATGATGGCCACCAGCTTGCGCACCAGCCGGACATAAAATTGCCCCGGATCGACGCCTTCAGCCAGCACCGGGCGATGGGGATCGAAAAAGGCGACGATGTCGATGTCGGAGGAAAAATTGAGTTCCTGCCCGCCATGCTTGCCCAGCGCAAAGATCGCCAGCCCGGACCGAGCCCCATCTGCCGTTTGGGGATCGCGTAACCGTCCCTCGCGCGCCGCCTCGGCCATGAGAAATTCCAGTGCAGCCTGTAACGCGGCATCGGCCAGATCGGACATGCGGCGGGTCGTTTCCGCCACCGTCCACACCCGCCCGATTTCTGCCACCGCCAGCAGCAACGCTCCACGCGCCTTGCCAATCCGCAGACGCCGGGACAGTTCTGCCTCATCGACAGCCGGACGGCGCATCGCGGCGATCAGGTCTGCAAAGCTGTCGTCCGCAGTACGGCGCAGCACCTGCGCGAACCATTCGGCATGGCGGGTAGCAAGGTCGCGAAGGTATGGGGCAGCAGCCAGTACGGGCGCCAGCGGATCACCGTCATCTCCGCCCATCGGCAGGGGACTGAAGGCTGCAAAGAGGTCAGTCATCCTGACGCCCCGGTCGGGCCCTTGGCAAGCTCGGCGCCCGCCTTTTCCCACCAAGGGACAAGGAAGGATTGATGCAAGCATCCGTTAAATGAGCCCCCTCTCTCCTTGAGGGACTTCGAGGCGGTAGCGTAGCTGTCAAGCGTGCCAGTGGCACGATTGGAGCCGAAGAAGGGCTGGGGGTGAGGGGTGCCCAGCGCTTGCCAGAGGTATCGACGCCGAAAACTCTACCCCGGAAACTCGATAATCGCCCGTGCACCGGGATGGTTGTCCGTGAACCGGATGGTGCCACCATGCAGTCCCACCACCGCAGAGACCAGCGACAACCCGAGCCCGGCCCCCGGTTCGGTCCGGCTGCCTTCGAGACGCGCGAAGCGATCGAAGACCCGCTGGCGGTCGTCCTCAGCAATACCCGGTCCCGTATCGGCAACTTCAATGACGATCCCTTCCGGTTTGCGCCGGGCGACAAGGCTGATGACCCCGCCGTCCGCACCTGCGTCCTTGCCGTACTTTATGGCGTTTTCGACAAGGTTCACAAGGGCTTGTCCGATCAGTTCGCGGCTGGCGTCCAGCCGGATGCCCGGCTCGATATCGGCTTCGAGCGTCAACCCGGCATCCTCGGCCACCGGAGTGTAGAGCTCAGCCACATCGGTGACCACTTCGCTCAGATCGATATCGGAAAACGCCTCCGTTGAGGTCCCCGCCTCGGCCCGCGCGATCAGCAGCAAGGCGTTGAAGGTGCGGATCAATTGATCGGATTCGGCAATCGTCGTTTCCAGCGCCGCCTGCCTAGCGTCGGGATCGGTGTTGCGCAGCGCCGCCTCGGCCCTGTTGCGCAGGCGGGTGAGCGGTGTTTTGAGGTCGTGGGCGACGTTGTCGGTCACTTCCTTCAGCCCGGCCATCAGCCGTTCGATGCGGTCGAGCATGGCGTTTAGACTGCGCGCGACGGCATCGAATTCGTCATTGCGCCCGGTAACCGGGATGCGCTCGGAAAGGTTGCCGGACATGATCTTGCCCGACGTGTCGGTGATGGCATCGATACGGCGCAGCACGTAGCGGGCGGTCAAACCGCCAGCCAGCACCGAAAGCATGAGGATGCCCACCACACCGGCAAAAAACGTCCGCAGGATGATGGCGTTGAACCCGCGCCGCTCGCCGACATCGCGCCCGATCACCAGCCGCAGCCCGTTGCTCAATTCAAGCGACACAACGAACGCCACCCCTTCCGTGGACACCTGATTTTCCGGGCCGCCATAGATTTCCCGCCCGCGCTGATAGGTCAGTTCGTAGCGGCCTGGTTCGGCCAGAACGGCAAGGGGAAAATCGCTGACATTGCCGGCGATCATCACCCCGGTCGGATCACCCAGATAATAGATGCCCGGTCCGGGCCGGTCGGCCAGCCTTTGAACGGCAAAGGCGATCGTGCGCACCCCGGACTGGCTCGCCAGCAGCCGGATTTGCGCGATCTCGCGCTCCACCGCCCGCATCTGTTCGCGCTGTATCTGCACCGTGCCCTGATAGGCGATCAGCGCCAGCAGCACGACCGCAAACCCCACGAAAATGGCGATGAACATCGCGGTGAGCCGCACCGTAGTGGTGCGCCACACATTCCCGCGCCGCAGCTTTTGCACAGGTTCGGTGCCGGTGGTGCTCATCGCGCGCTTCTAGTCACGGATCACATAACCCACGCCGCGCACGGTCTGGAGCAGCTGATGGTCATGGCCTTTATCGACCTTGGCCCGCAGCCGCGACATGTGCACGTCGATCACATTGGTCTGGGGATCGAAATGATAATCCCAGACATTTTCCAAAAGCATGGTGCGGGTCACCACGCGCCCGGCATTTTTCATGAGATATTCGAGAAGGCGGAATTCGCGCGGTTGCAGCACGATGACCTCGCCGGACCGTTCCACCTTGCGGGCCAGCCGGTCGAGCACCAGATCGCCGACCTGATAGGCGGTTGCCGCCTCGGCAGGCGCATTGCGGCGCGCCATCACTTCGATACGGGCCAGCAATTCGGAAAACGCGTAAGGCTTGACCAGATAGTCGTCGCCCCCGGCGCGCAGGCCCTTCACCCGGTCATCGACCTCGCCAAGCGCCGACAGGATCAGCACCGGCGTATTGTCGCCCTCGGCCCGCAGGGATTCGATCACCGAAATGCCATCGCGGCGCGGCAACATTCGATCGACGATGAGCACGTCATAATCCATGGCCGAGGCCATGGCATAGCCCGTTTCGCCGTCGCTGGCGTGATGGGCAACATGGCCGCATTCATCAAGCGCCTGGATCAGGTAGGACGCGGCTTCCCGGTCGTCTTCGATAAGCAGGATTTTCACGCGTTGCGCCCCCGGACAGGAGAGGCCGGCCCCCAAAAGGGCCGACCCCGATCGCATCACTCTTCGGTTTCGAGCGGGATGCCCACGAACCGGGGCATACCATCGCGCAGCACCCGCAGCGACACCGCAGGCTTGCCCTGCTCGTCAGCCGCTGTGATCGCCGCCTCGAAATCGGATGGCGAAGACACTGCGCCGCCATTGGCCTGTTCGATCACATCGCCCCGGGCCAGGCCACGGGAGGCCGCCGCGCTGTCCGGATCGATCGATTCGATCACCAGCCCGTCGCCATTTTCATTGGGGACGACGGTGATGCCGATGCTCGATGTGGAGGGAGCAGCCGGTTCTTCTTCCTGCTGCACATCGGGGGTGACGACTTCAGCCTCGTCTTCCTCAAGCTTGTCGAGGGTGACGGGGATGTCGAGTTCATCGCCATTGCGGATTACGCCCAGGTCCACGGTCGAACCCGGCGTACGCTGGGAAATGACGCGGGACAGTTCGCGGGCGTTGTTGACGCCACGGCCGTCGACGGAGACGATCACGTCCCCCGACTCAATTCCCGCCAACCCGGCCGGTCCGCCTTCGATCGGCTGGGCAACCAGCGCGCCGTTGGTGTTGGCCAGTCCAAGCGCGTCGGCCAGATCGTCATTGAGGTCCTGCAACGAAACGCCGAGGAACCCACGGGTGACGAAACCGGTATCCTGAAGCTGGGAAATGACGCTCTGCGCCAGAGCGGCGGGAATGGCAAACGCGATGCCGACATTGCCGCCCGAGGGCGAGAAGATCGCCGTGTTCACCCCGACAACCTTGCCTTCGGTGTTGAAGGACGGGCCGCCGGAATTGCCGCGGTTGACCGCCGCGTCGATCTGCAGGAAGTCGTCATAATAGGACGCATTGATGTCGCGGCCACGGGCCGAGACGATCCCCGCCGTCACCGTACCGCCGAGACCGAACGGATTGCCCACGGCAACCACCCAGTCGCCGACCCGGGCTTCTTCTTCGGCAAATTGCACGAAGGGCAGATCATTGCGATCTTCGCGGATTTTGAGCAGCGCCAGATCGGTGCGCGGGTCGGTGCCCACGATATCGGCGGCCAGTTCGGTGTCGTCCTCAAGCTGGACGGTCACGTCGGTGGCATCCTGGACCACGTGGTTGTTGGTCACGATGTAGCCATCGGCGGAAATGATGAAGCCCGAGCCGACGGCCTGCATGAATTCACGCGGGCGATTGGGCCGTTGCTCACCGCGCGGACCGAAGGGGCCCTCGAACTGCTCAAAGAAGCGGCGCAGGGGATGATCCTCGGGCAGGTCGGGGAAATCGAACTGGAAGTTGCGGCCCTGAATCTGCTGGGTCGTCACTTCCGCCTTTACCTGAACCGAAACAACCGCCGGGGATACCGCCTCGACCAGATCGGCGAACCCGGTCATCGGGACGCCGACACTCGCCGTGTCCACCTGCTGGGCATAGGCGGGCTGGGGGGTAATGAAACCGGTGCTGAGCGTACCGGCTGCCACGATCATTGCCAGCGCCGAAGCGGCGACCAGCTTACGTGTCGGTGTAGAAAGAATGTTGGCCATGAATTTGTCCTCTCTCATGCACACCTGATTGGGATGGTGTTGTCGTCTCTGATAACAAGTCGCAACTTTCCGCACGGTTGCGCGCGCATTAAATCTTGGTAATACAGCGCGCGAAAATGTGGCCGGAGGACAATGGCCACACCTCCATTTGCGTCAAGCGGGGCCGGTCAGCCCTTGCGCAACCGCTCCAGCGCCCCCTCCTCCTCGGAGGTCAGCTTGGCGGCGCCCGTGTCGGGACGGCGGCGGCGCATGGCCCACACCGCCAGCGCGACCAGCCCGCCCCCAAGCAGGATTGGCGTTGCGATCCACAATACGATGGTGTGACCGGCAAACACCGGGCGCAGCAGCACGAATTCGCCGTAGCGGGCGACCACGAAATCATAGACTTCGGTGTCGGTGTCGCCAGAAACCAGCCGCTCGCGCACCAGCAGCCGCAGATCGCGGGCCAGTTCTGCATCGGAATCGTCGATGGACTGGTTCTGGCACACAAGGCAGCGCAGATTTGCCGAGATCGAGCGCGCCCGCGTTTCCAAAAGCGGGTCGCCCAGCACTTCGTCGGGCTGCACCGCACCGGCTGCCAGCGGCATCATCAGCGCCAGCAGCGTGATCATCAGCGTCCAGAACCGCCTCATTGCGCGGCTCGCGCAGTCCGCGACTTCGCGCGCGCCGGCGCGCCGATCCGCATGCGACGGTCGGTGAGCGAGAGGAATCCGGCACCGGCCATGAAGACGGTTCCGAGCCAGATCAGCAGCACGAAGGGCTTGTGCCACAGCCGCACCACGCGCCCGCCTTCGCCGAACCGTTCCCCGAACTGCACATACATCTGGCTAAAGCCATAGGTGCGGATTCCCGCCTCGGTTGTGGGCATGCCGCTCACCGCATAGACCCGGCGTTCGGAGGTGAGCGCACGCTCCCCGCCCCAGGGCGAGCCAATCATAAAGCTCCCCTGTTCGGCGGTGAAATTGGGCCCGGAAACCAGTTCCTCGCCTTCATATGTCACGGTGTAACCGGCGATTTCAGTCGCCTCGCCCGGACGCATCGATGTGACGATTTCCGTCTGGAACGCCGTGGCGCAGACGATTCCGATCACCGAAACGCCGACGCCGAAGTGGGCGATGGCCGTCGACCATGTGGTGCGGGGCAGGCCCTTGAGCCGCGCCCAGCTTTGCGCCATGCCGACGCGCCCGATTGCGGCCCGGTCGACCAGTTCGGCGATGGCGCCCACCATCACCCAGATCCCGATCCCCAGCCCGATCGGGGCCAGTGTGATGGGGAAACCGAGGAAACCGAACACCAGCAGCGACAGCACCACGGTGACGATGATCGCCGCCATCAGCCTTTGGGTCACCGCCGCCAGATCACCGCGCTTCCACGCAAGGAACGGTCCAAACGGAATGAGCAGCAACAGCGGCACCATCAGCCCGCCGAAGGTCACGTCAAAGAACGGCGCGCCCACGGTAATCCGGGCACCGGTCAGCGCTTCGAGCACCAGCGGATAGAGCGTACCGATCAACACGCCTGCCGTGGCCGCCGAAAGGAACAAATTGTTGAGGATCAGCGCTCCCTCGCGGCTGATCGGAGCAAACAGCCCGCCGCTGCGCAGGGCCGAAGCCCGCAACGCAAACAGCGTGAATGCGCCGCCGATAAACAGTGCCAGCACGGTCAAGATCACCATGCCGCGGGTCGGGTCGGACGCAAAGGAGTGCACCGAGGTGAGAATACCCGAGCGCACGAGGAAGGTACCCAGCAGGCTGAGCGAGAAGGTGATGATCGCGAGGAACACCGTCCAGATTTTCAGCGCGTTGCGCTTTTCCATGACGATGGCGGAGTGAAGCAATGCCGTCCCGGCCAACCAGGGCATGAAGCTGGCATTTTCCACGGGATCCCAGAACCACCAGCCGCCCCAGCCCAGTTCGTAATAGGCCCAGTAGGAGCCCATGGCGATGCCGAGCGTCAGGAACGACCAGCTGGCCAGCGTCCAGGGCCGCACCCAACGCGCCCAGGCAGCATCGATCCGCCCCGAGATCAGCGCCGCGACGGCAAAGGAAAAGCAGATGGAAAATCCGACATAGCCCAGATAGAGCAGCGGCGGATGGATGGCGAGGCCGATATCCTGCAGCACCGGGTTGAGCTCGGTGCCGTTGAACGGTGCCGGATCGAGCCGCCAGAACGGGTTGGACGTGAACAGCACGAACCCGGAAAACGCGGCGACCATCAGCCCCTGATTGGAGAGCACCAGCGTCTTGAGATCATGGGGCAGGTTGCGCCCGAACGCCGCCACCGCTGCCCCGAACACCACAAGGATCAACACGAACAGCAACATCGAGCCTTCGTGGTTCCCCCAGGTGCTGGTGATCTTGTAGAGCATGGGCTGCAGCGAGTGGGAGTGCTCGACCACCAGCCGCACCGAAAAATCATCGGCCATGAAGGCCTGTACCAGCGCTGCAAACGCCAGCCCCACCAGCGCAAATTGCAGGATCGCCGCCTGGGTGACGAACCTCTGCGCCATTTCGTTCCCACGCCAGAAGGTAAACCCGATCCCCGCCTGCGCAATCGACAGGATGAACGCGAGAATGAGTGCGAAATGTCCAAGTTCGATCGTCATGAGGCCGTCCACCTTATTTGGATAATCGCAAGCTCAGCACCCCCCTCATCCGGCCGCTTCGCGGCCACCTTCTCCCACGAGGGGAGAAGGGGAACTGAGATTGTATCGTCTCTGGCGCTCCCCCGCGCCCTGCCCTTCTCCCCCGGTGGGAGAAGGTGGATCGCCCGAAGGGCGAGACGGATGAGGGGGGCCGCCATGAGCGCCAACATCACCACTATCCCCCGTCGCCCTGCCAGACACCCTGCTCACGCAGCGAGTCGGCGACTTCGCGGGGCATATAGGTTTCATCATGCTTGGCCAGCACGCTCGTCGCAAGGAAGGATCCGTCGGCCTGCAGGCTGCCTTCGGCGACCACCCCCTGCCCCTCACGAAACAGGTCGGGAAGGATACCAGTGTAATGGGCAGTCATCTGGCCAGCACCGTCATGGACGATGAACGTGTTGTTCTCGCCTTCCTGGTGCCAGCTGTCTTCGAGCACCAGCCCGCCCAGCCGGATCGGCGTGCCCGGCGTCAGCGCTGCTTCGGCAATTTCAGTCGGGGAATAGAAGAACACGATCTGATCGCGCAATGCGGTCAGGATCAGTCCTGCCGCCAGGGCGAGGATCACCCCCAGCCCGGCGATAATGCCAAGTCGCTTCTGCTTGCGTGTCCAGGCCATCGTGCCGCTACTCCGTCAATCCAAGTTCATTCGCCAGGTCATCGAGCGCCAGCCGGTCATCTCCGGCCAGCGCGGCGCGCCCGCGCTCAAGGTCTTCCCGCGCTGCCTCGGCCCCATCGAGCTGGAACCGTGAGCGCACCAGTTGCATCCATTCGGCGGCGCTGCCGCCTTCATCGGCGATCCGGGCCGCCAGACCTTCCACCATGCCACGGATCATAACGTCCATGGTGGCGTCGGGTTCGCTGTCGCCCAGCGCACCACCGGCCAGTCCGGCCTCCGCCGCGATCAGCCCCGCCCTGGCGGTGTCGACCCAGGGCTCCTCACCGGTCGAAAGGTCGAGCAACTCGCGCCACAACTCGGCCCCTTCGGCGAATTCGCCCATGCGGGTCAACTCGCCCGCCATGTAGAACCGCGAGCGGATATGTACTGGATCGGCGGCCATGGCGCTGCGCAACAGCCCCAGGGCTTCTTCATTGGCCTGCCCCTCATTGGCAAGGATCAATGCTTCGGCCAGTCCGGTTTCGCGGTCGGCAGTCGGCGGCTCCAGAGCCAGCACCCGCCGCCAGGCGTTCGCCGCCTCGCCATAACGGCCCTGATCCATGTAAATGGGTGCCAGCACCAGCCAGCCGCGCACATCGTCGGGGGTCGCCACCATCTGTCTTTCGACCAACTCGATGGCCGACGCCAGATCGAGTTCCAGCGGCCCTTCCGGCACTTCGCGCCCGGCCAGCGGCAAGGCGGGCAGATCGGACCGCCCGATCCAGCCATAAACGCCAAGGCTGGCCACCGCGATCACCGGCAGCATGACCAGCATTGCAACCCGCCCGCTGCCAGCCTTGGCGGCGATCGGGTTTTCGCGTTCGTGGCGCATGACCTCGCGCGCCAGTTCGGCACGGGCCGAAGCCGCCTGCTCTTCCGAAAGCCGACCCGCCGCCAGATCGCGGTCGATGCCTTCGAGCTGATCGCGAAAGAACGCCCGCGTCGTATCGGCATCGTCCGCCGAGGCGGTGGGTTTGGTCCGGCGCTGTCCGAAGACGAGCACTCCCAGGCTGGCTGCCACCAGCAATATCGCAAATATCCAGAACAAGTGCGAGGCTAACCCTTGAATCCCAATGAGATACTGTTTCTATAAGCCAAACCCGCGCGGATTGCAGTCAGGGAATGGAGCGCGCTTTCGCCGCACCCGGACTTTTTTCCGACAGGTCATGAGGGCCGGCCCGAGCGATATGTCCGAGCAGTCTGAAACCATTGCCGTGGTCGGCGCCTCGCCTTTCGCGTGGCTCTTAGCAGGCCTTTTGGCTTCTGACCATTCACGAGCGGTTGTGCTGGTGGGCCCGGCTCCGCAGCCGTTTGCCCTTCGCCCGCTTCCGTCCCTTTCCGTCGCTCCCCTCACCCGCCCGCAAAGCTGGGCCCTGCTGCATGACGCGACGCGCGAGGCGATCCGCCGCCTGTCGCGCATCGCACCACGGATGGGCGAGCGGGTCGATCTGGCGCTGTTCGCCGGGTCGCCCACCAGCCGAATCGCATTGGGGCACATCCGGCGCATGGCCGAAGGGTTCGGGCATCCGGTCGAGCCGATCGATCGCGCCGAACAGTCCGGCATCGGCCTGCGCGATACCTGGCTGTTCGATACCGCCCTGTTCATGGCGGCTGCTCCCCGCTGGCTCGCTTCAGCAAACGTCACGGTCACTCACACCCCCGAAGCGCTCGTTATGAACCGCGACGGCACCGCAACATTCGCTGATACCTTGATCACCCGCGTCATTCTCGCCGATGATTGGGCCATTCTGGGCCACCTCTCGGCTGATGAGATCGCAGCGTTTGCCCGCGTCGAGCCCTGGGTGGGGATCGAAACTCCGCCCCATCGCCCGCTGCCGTTCCGCGCCGGGCTTGATCTCGACAGCGGCACCGTGTTTTCCCAGTCCGCCCAAGGCACCTTCAGCGGCGCAGCGCCTGACGATGACGGCAAGGGCATCGCGCGCATCGCCGCCTGTCTCGCGCAAGACCCGGCGCCCCGCCTCGCCGCGCGTACGCACTTTAAGCGTCTCGTCTCCCATGATGGCGCGCCGGTGATCGGACCGACCCGGCGCGGACAGATGTTCGTCATTGCCGGGCTGGGCCCGCTCGATCTGGTTCTCGCCCCCACCCTCGCCGCCATTGTGTGCAGGACAGCGAGCCCGTCCGGGGCCGAATGGGCGACCGCCCATGGCGCAGCCCTGCGCCAACCGCGCCGCCCGGTCGCCGAGTTCTCCCCCGCTGCACTCCTCTACGGAGGCACGGCATGAGCGGCCCGGCGCGCCTTTCCGGGGACCTGCCGCCGGAATTTTCCCGCCCGGCGATCGATACCGCCCAGCCGATCCGCTTCCGGCTCAATGGCCGCGTGGTCGATGGGTTTGCCGGGGACACGGTTCTGTCGGCCCTTATGGCCAGCGGCGTAGCCAGCACCGGTCTATTCGAGAAGCCCCCCGTTGCGCTGGACGACCACAGTGCCCCGGCCATCGCCGTCGCTGGCAATGAGCACCGCGCCGATCTGGCCATGCCCATGGCGTTGTGTCCTGCACTGGATGGCGTGTCCTATGTCACTCCCGATGCCCGCCCCTCGCGCCCCCGGCTGTTTTCGCGCGCCGGGTCTTCCCTCGATCTTGAGTTTGGTACCGCCATCGCGCCGGGCGGCTGGATTGACGCGCCCCCCATCCGCCAGATCACCGCTGATGTGATCGTTGTCGGCGGCGGCGTCGCCGGACTTTCCGCCGCCATTGAAGCAGCCGAGCGCGGATTGCGCGTGTGCCTCGTGGAAAAAGACGTGGTTCTTGGCGGGATGTCGGAGTTCTTCGGCAAGGCGGAAGGCGAACCAGCCCCCGACGCGTTGATCGCCGAACTGGCCAGCAGGATCGGCGAGACGGGTCTGGTCAAGCTGCTGCTCGGAACGCTGGCTTTCGATCTGAGCGAAAACCGCATCGAGGCGATCCGGGTCATCACCTCCGGCGCGCTGCCGCAGCCCGAGCGGCTCGCCCTCACCGCCGATACCATCGTGCTCGCCACCGGCACGGCGGGCCGTTTGCCGGTCTTTCCCGGCAACCGCCTGCCCGGCGTGGTCGAGGCCGGTTTCGCCTGGCGGATGGCGGCGCGCTACAACGTCTGGTCGGGTTCCAGCGCCCATATCCACACCGCCGCCAATGCGGGCTACCGTCTTGCCCTGCTGGGAGCGGCCAGCGGCAAGACCATCATGCGCACCAGCGATCCGCGCATTGATCCCCAGACCCGCTTCATCGAATTCTGCAAGGCCTATGGTTACCGGCTGGGATGGGGCGTCACCCCTGCCCGCGTCGAGGCCCGGCGCGGCGACTCGCTCGCCATCGCGCTGGCCGATGCAGTTTCCGGAACACTCGCCGAAGAGGCCATCGATGCCGACCGCCTCATCGTCTCGGGCGGCTGGCAGCCCGCTCTCGATCTATGGGTCCGTGCCTCAGGCCGCGTCACATGGCATCCTGCCGCACAGCGTCTGGTTGCCGATGGCGCGCTCGCAGGTGTCGTGCTCGCGGGCAGCGTAGCGGGTTATCATACGCTTGTGGGCTGCACCGAGCATGGCCGCGCCGCGCTGGCAATGGCGCTCGACGGAACGATCCACACCGTTCCCGACACCGGCATCGACCCGATCTTTGACACGCCCGACGGCCCGCTCACGCTGTCGCCACCGGTTGCCGACGCCGCACCGGCCTTCATTTCGCTCGCCGGCTTGCGAACCCTCACCCCCCCGCCGCGCCAAGGTCTCGCACACTTCTTTGCCCGCCGCAGCACATCCGGGCCCGGCTGGACAGCGCTCACCATCAGCGATGTGGTTGGAGAGATCATCGCCGGACGGCTCGATCCAGCATTCGCCGGCGCCTTTTGCGCCGAGCGCTGCGTCGTGCCCCGTGCTCTTGTTGCCCCGCCTGTCCCGCCACACATTCCCAGCCATCTCGACGATGCGCTTCCCCCCTGGCTGGACGGCCGGTTCGGTGCCGGACAGGCGCAATGGTCGCTGCGCCCTGCCGAGCCCCGACGTTTCGAGCCCGGCTGCCTCATCTTTGCCAATACCGACCACCGCTCGCCGCTCGATGCGGTCGGCGTCATCGTCCATGGCGCACCGGGCTCCACCCGCGCGCTCATGCAGCGCCCGGGCATCCGGGTCGGCGAAACGGTCTATATCAGGGATGGGCTCACCACCACTTCGGCCCGCCTCTCGGCGCGCTACGAAGGGTGATCGTGTTTACGACAGGACGGTCCGGCGTTCCGCGCCATCCCGGGCCCGGCGCAGGATGTCGGCATATTCGGAATTGAAGCGGATTTCGGCCATCGCAATCCCAGCATCGAGCCATTCGCGAGCCAGCGCATTGCCGGGGTGGGTGCGATAGTGATCGAGGGCGCGGGTCACCAGCACCTCGATGGTCTGGCCGGTTTCCGTCCACGCCTGATCGAGCAGCGCGTTGACCGCCAGCGAATCGCGGGACCGTCGCACCGTAGCCAGCAGATACAATCCATTGAGCGCCGCCAGCACCTGATCGGCATCGACACGGTCATCGCTATCTCGCGGACGTCGCAGCGCCTGCGCCACGTTGATCGAAATGTCCTTCATCGGCCGTTCCAGCCGCTCGGACAATTGGCCGACGAGGTCTGAAATCATCGTGCCCCAATGGGAGCGGCGTTCGATCTCAAGGGTATAGCTGAGCGCCCGCATCAGCCGGTGGAACCGATCGATGGCCCGGCAGGCCAGATCGATATCGGCGAACAGCCCCGGCTGCACCGCCAGCAGGCCGATCTGTGACTGCGCATGGCTGAGGATGGCCTCGACCAGCGCCCCATACCCGGCGTTGATGATCTCGGTTTGCGTATTGCCCCCTGCAATCGCGACCGCTGCCGCCATGGCGCGCCCGGGATTGCCCATATGGGCCACCATCGCCTGCATCCATAGCGCCCGCGTCAGGGGATTGGTGATGGCGATGGTCTGGAACGCCTCCGCCAGCGCCATTTCATCAGCCAGCGACCCGACCGCCGCCCCGAACCGCGCCGCCTGCACCAGCAATGGCCTGCGGCGCAGCGCCATGATCACCTGCGGCAAGCGCCGGCGCGCCACCTCGCCGCCCATCTGCATGGTGTTGCGGCGCTCAAGCTCAAAACTGTCTTTTTCCGCCTCGGCATTGTCCTTGAGGCGGTCGACGATTTCAGGGATCAACTGGTCGAGCGCATCTACCGGGTCCGCGCCCGCAACAATGCCGTCGCCCAGTCGCGCTACTTCGCCGGGTGCGATATCGCGGGCAATCCACGTCCAGATTGCGATAGCAGCATCGCGCTCGATGGCGCCCGCGAACACATGGGCAACCGGCGGTTCCACCAGCACCCCGGCCAGCGCCGCGACAAAAGCCTCCCGCGCCGCCTCATTCCCAAGCCCCTCACCCGCCCCCGCCGGGGTCGGCAACATCGCGTCGGAACGTGAAGCGGGATGGGCCATGAACGTGGTCAACCGGCAGTTGGGGAAGTCGATTGGCTCCGATCGTATCGTCGAGGGGTAAAAAAACCTTTGTCCGTCAGAATCAAGAAAGGCGCCGCCCTCTGGCGACGCCTTTCAGTCATGCGATACGTCTCGAAAAAGCGCCGGTCAGGCGGTCACGCCCCACGCCCCGTCAACCTCGCGGCAGGCGGTCCCGGACTTCGTGTAGGTCTGGCCGTTCAGCGTCACACGGTGGGAAAATTCGCGGCAATCGAGGTTATTGACCCGCACATAGGGGCCCACCGAGACCTGGCCCGAAGCACCACCGGAACTCCAGGTGCGCGGAGCGCCCGGACGGCCGAACTGGAGGGCATAGAACTGGGCTTCGTTGGCCGCGCTGCGTTGGGCCGCGCCAAGCTGTCCGAGCACGCCACCATCGATATAGTCATAGGCGCCCGGATCGAGCCGTGCCTGCTGGATGGGCGTGGTGTCCGCCGGCTGCTGCGGCGTCCCGGGCAGGGGCGACAGTATGGCTGGCTGGGAATAGACCGGCTGCCCCCAGGTTGGCGTCGACGCCGTCCGGGTACAACCGGCTACGATCAGAGCCAGCGAAACAAGCGCAATCGCCCTCAACATTTTCATTTCGCAATACCTTTCCTAACGGACGCACAGGTCCCGATTATGCCTTTTGACAGCCAATAAGGCCAAAATACGATTGGTAAACCGGATCGCTTCATGCCTGTTGCGGCCTGGTATGCCGCGCGGCTGGCAATATCAGCGTTGCGCGCAGCCCACCCAATGCCGAACGGCCAAGGCTCAGATCGCCGCCATAGATGTCCACCAGTTCCTTGACGATATCGAGTCCCAACCCGCTTCCCGGTGTTTTTTCGTCCAGCCTGACACCGCGGCGCAACACATGCGCCGCCTCGGCGTCGGTCAGGCCGTCTCCGTCATCCTCAACGACAATCTCGACGCTCCGGTTCCCTGACATCTCCGTTTCCCGGGCGGTCAGCCGCACCGCGGACTGCGCCCATTTACACGCATTGTCGAGCAGATTGCCGGCCATCTCCTCCAGATCGCCCTCATCGCCCCTAAACCATGGGGTTGCCGGGGCCAGATCCGTCGCGATATCGCGATCCTTGTTTAGCTTGGCCATCACCCGCGCCAGCCTGTCGAGCACCGCAAGCGTATCAGTCCGCTTGCCGACTACGCTGGAGCGTGCCGCCAGCCGCGCCTGATCGAGATAGGTGGAGACGATCCGGCTCATGGCGTCGGTTTCATGCATCACGCTTTTGGCCAGCGGTGTTTGCGCCGCTCCCGCTTCGTTGCGCAACACCGCCAGCGGGGTTTTCAGCCCATGGGCCAGATTGCCCACCTGGGCGCGGGCCCGCTCCACGATCTGGGTGTTGGAGCGCAACAATTCATTGAGTTCGCCAGCCAGCGGCGCAATTTCACGGGGGAACGCGCCCTCGACCGTGGGCTTTTCGCCCTCTCGCACCGCCTCGATGGCCTCGCGCAGCCGTTCGATCGGGCGCAGCGCAAACCGCGCGATCATCCCGCTCATCACCGCAAGGATCAGCCCGACCACCGCGAGCACAATCACCGCCTGCCCCCGGAACGCATCGACGCGCCCTTCGAGGTCTGAATAATTGCCCGTCACAATGATGCGGAACCGTCCCAGATCGTCGAGCGTCACCCAGCGTTCGACCGCCAATAGGCTCTGGCCGTAATCGGCTGCGATCAGCCCGGACCGCGTACCGGTGGCGCTGAAGGGTTCGGAGAGTTCGGGCAGCACGGTGCCCACCATGGAGGGAGAGAAATTAACCAGCGCCCCGCTTTCGCTACGAATCTGCCAGTACCAGCCGGAGGTGGGGCGAGAGAACCGCATATCAGCCAGGCCGAGATCGGGCGATGCCGCCGAATTGTTCTCTAGCGTCTGGCCGACCAGCGAGGACAGCTGAAAATCAAGGCTTTCGGTCAGGTCGCGGTCCAGCGCCTGCGAATAGAGCTCGGACAACAGGAACGCGGTCGCGATCAGCGCGACAATCAACCATCCCGCCGACAGCCAGAACAGTCGGAACGAAATCGATCCCCTCGTCTGGGATTCCTGGGTGGTTTGAGTTACGCTCTCGGCGTCGGAACCCATTGACAGCCTGTCCCGCTCATTCCGCGATGATCTGATAGCCCAGACCCCTGATGGTCTGGATCAGATCGTCGGGCAGCTTCTTGCGCAGCCGCCCCACGAACACTTCGATCGTGTTGGAATCGCGGTCGAAATCCTGATCGTAGAGATGTTCGGTCAATTCGGTGCGCGAGATCACCTTGCCCTTGTGCATCATCAGATAGGCCAGCAGGCGAAATTCATGGCTGGTCAGCCGGATCGCCTGTCCATCGACGGTCACCCGGCCTGCCTTGGTGTCGAGCCGCACCGTTCCGGCGGTGATTTCGTTGGACGCGTGCCCCGCTGCCCGGCGCACCAGCGCGCGCAGCCGGGCCAGCACTTCTTCCATATGGAAAGGCTTGGCCACATAGTCGTCTGCCCCGGCGTCGATGCCCTGCACCTTGTCGCTCCAGCGGTCCCGCGCCGTAAGCAGCAGCACCGGCATCAGGCGATTTTCGCGCCGCCAGGCTTCGAGTACCGAAATCCCATCCATCTGCGGTAACCCGATATCGAGCACCACCGCATCATAGGGCTCCGTATCGCCGAGGAAATGGCCTTCCTCGCCGTCCGTGGCGCTATCCACCACATAACCGGCATCGGTCAGTGCCTCGCACAACTGCCTGTTGAGGCTCTCATCGTCCTCGACAACAAGGATACGCATTGTCCCGCCCGCCTTTTGCGCCTATCGCGCGCTTACCGTCAGATTACGCGCCTGTCCCGCCGCTTCCAGCACCGCCAGCACATAGACCGGCGCACCGCCCTGCTCGCAAACCTTGACGCTGAGCACCTCGGTCGAAGGGGCAATCCCCTCCCGCGCCAGCACCGCTGCCACCGGCTGGATACGCCCTTCGGCCAGCGCCGCCTGAATGGCCGCATTGTCCCAGCACGCTTCCTGCGCCACTGCCGGGCCAACACCCAGCGGAAGCGAGAGGCCGATGGCCAGAACCAGAGATAAAAGCCGGAGCATTCGCGTGTTCATCATGGTTCCGGTTCTATCGCGATATTGCTGAACTGCAAATGAATGGTGTGCATTTCCCGCAATTCAGCGCACCCCTCACCCCGGCCCTCTCCCTCAAGGGGAGAGGGGGCTCTTTTGACCAGCGCTTGAGTTCAAACCGAAGCGCTGCTCCCATCTACCCTTCTCCCCTTGAGGGAGAAGGTGGCCGCGAAGCGGTCGGATGAGGGGTGCGCTACATCTCCAAACGTACAGTCGAAGCAGATTGGTCCGAATCCTCAAACTAAACCGTTGAGTTCGACAAGATCCTGCAACGCACCTGAAACCCGTTCGTAAAGAGCCTCTACGGTCGGTGCCTCCACCGCCAATCCATCGATATCGGACGAGGTCGCAAACCACACGCCCGCCTCATCATCCCAATCTGCCCGCACAAGAATTATTGAGCTCATCGCTCTTGGCACTCCGTGGTCGTTCCATGCAATATAGGCCGCCCCGACGCCAGCGCAACTCACTCCCGCGCCAGATCGCCCTTCAGCCCCCTGCGCAGAAAGATAATGGCGAGGGCTTCCATGATCAATTGCGGGCCGGACACCTCGCCGAACGCTGGGATGTCGACTCCGAACATGGCGGCAAGCCCCACCAGCAGCATCAATGCCCCCATGACATAGGTCTTGTTGCCCTTGAGAATGGACATGTCGGTAATTCCCTTTGTGGATTGATCATTTCGCGAGGGCACGACAGCAGCCAGCGCCGCCGCGCGGATCGTGGCGACCCGGCTGGTCCAGCCGCGCCCGAAAGTTGTCCAGGTCGTCAGTCGCTGCAAAAATCCAAGCCGCTGGTCGCACAGGGCCTCGATCAGCGCCCGCGGATCGCGCTTGTTCACGGCTTCGATTGTCAGCGGGCCAACAAATCCGTCCTGCACCACCCCCACCAGCGCCTGAAGCGTCCTGATCGCCCGATCCGGTCCGGAATTGACCGCATAATCGAACACCGCCAGATCGACGCCCGGCGGCAGCAGATCCGCCTTGCAGCGCTCCCAATAGAGCGCCTTGTAGATCGCTTCGGCCTCGGCGCGCTCCAGTGAACGCACCGCATCTTTCGGCAGGTCCCACCACGGCTCGATCCCGCGCCAGCGGGCCAGCGTCTTGTGGGTAATGCCCATATTGGTAGCCCCGCCGGGGTCGGACGGATGATCGGCAAAGCCGCCCTCCAGCTCCAGAATCCGGGCAAGGCACAGTGTCCAGCGCGAAGCCGGCATGGCAGGACTCCCTAACCGTTGTTGGAAAAGCTCAGTTCGATCCAGTCGCCGCCGCGCCGGACCAGCATCAAACTGTCCTCGAAATTGTCGAGCACGCGGTTGCCGCCGAGTTTGAGATTGCCCACGCCATCGCGAAAAGTCAGCGCCACCCCTGCCGTGCCGGTCACGATCATCACCGCGCCGTCAAACCCGCCGGTGATGGTGTCGATATCGTCGCTGGTGCCAGTTTCCGGCGCGGGCACCACAAAGCCCGTCTGCGCCGCCAGCACCCCGCCATCAATCGTTGGGAAACTCACCGCGCATCCGGCAAAGCTGTCGAACCGGACAAAGCCCGATGCTGCCTCCAGCGTCATCGCCGTCGCAAAGCTTGCCCCGTCGGCGCTGACCTTGAAGGCAAAATCATCATCGCCCGCCAGGCCGATTTCGGCCCGCCCTTCCCAGCCGGATTGAAAGATCAGCGTCGCGCTGTTGTCCGCGCTTTCCTTGTTGAGCGTCAGCCGCACATTGCCATTACCGCCACTGCCCGCGGGCACTGCGGTAAACAGCGCCGCTTCCGAGCGCACGGCCAGCCGGTTGGTGGCATCAGGATCGGTGCCGATGCCCAGCCCGTCATGAAACAGCGGCCGCCACCGGTCGCGATAGACCACGGGCCGCGCGGCGGTCTTGTCCCAGCCCAGCCAGCCCTCGACCGGCACCGCAAAGCGCCAGCCCCCTTCGGTCCAGGCAGCGATTTCGCCATCGTGCCCCTCCCACGCACCCGTCGCCCCGGTGCCGATTCCATAGGTCGCCCCCGCTTGCGGCCCTTCGGGCGGCGCCAATAGCGCCAGTCCGTCGAGCCGCATCTGCACCAGCGCATCGAGCACCAGCAGCGCTTCATTATGAGTGATATGCTTTTGCGCCTGCTCCGAGGCGATCAGCGGCAGGTCGAGCCGCGCGGTCATCGTCATGGAAATACTCCAAAGGCTTTATGCCCCGCTCCGAGCACGGGGCTGATCTGTTCGACGGTAAAGCCGACTGCGGTCACCGGCCCGCCGAAATCGTCCGCCTGCGCCGCCGCCGAATAGCGGAATGAGGGTTCATCAACGCTCACGCTGCGCACCACCGTCTCACCATCGCGGATGGCGATGCGATAGCGCTCCGGTACGAAATCAAGCGGCACGTCCGCATGAGGCCAGCCATTGCCATCGATCCGGCTGCGCCGCCGCCAGTCGAGGATAATCTCCCCGGTCACTGCATCCCGGATCGCGCGCAGATGAGCCGGGGCCAGCGGCAGCGCCGCCCCGATATCGACCGCCACTTCCAGCGCCATCCCTTCGCCGTCGCGCGGCCCGGCATAGGCGCGCACTGAGCGCGTCCCGCCCAAGACATCCTGCGGCACCGCCATGCGGGCAACTTTGCTGTCGAGCACCAGCACCGCGCTGCCCGCCTCTGCCGCCCCGATCTGGGAGCCCCGCAAGCCGCGCAGCAGCCCATCCAGCCGGTAACGCGCCGGGCCGATAAGCTCCGCCTCAGCGAAACCAATCAATTCCCAATGTCCGGCGCTCATTTGCACCGCCAGCCGGTTGGATGCAGCCAGCACGGCCAGAGGATCAGCCGAGGCAAGATGCCCGGCATGGATTTCGATCTCCAGACGCGACGCCCGGTCCCAGATACCCATCGGTCCCGCCGCAAGCGGGGCCGACAACACTCCGAGCACGCCATTGCCCGTCAGTCGCGCCAGTTCTGTTCCCGTATCGCTATCGGTGAGGGTGATCGGCCCCGGCCAGGGCTCGGCAAACGCCGCCGCAACCAGTTCGGTCCGCCCATCCGCCGTCGGCAGATGCGCAATGGTAATGGCCGGCACCGCCTCGATTGGCGGCGATATCCGGGGCAAGTCCCGATCGGGAGCCGAAACCGTCCCGATCGCGCTGCCCCCATGCCCGGTCGCAGTCACCCGCCGCGCGCCGCCATCACGCAGCGCCTCGATGCGGAACGGCCCGTCGGCCAGCCCTTCTATGGCGACCAGATCGCCCGCCTCCAGCCCCAGCCTCGACGCAGGCAATGCGAAATCGAGCGTGTCCCCCGCCCGGCGCATCGCCGCCAGCAGGGCCCGCGCCAAAAGACTCCCCTCCGCCGGCTCGATCACCAGCCCGGTGTCGATACTGGCATTGCGCTCCCCTTTGGGCGTCACCGCCAGCACCGAAGCGGTCTGATAATCGCGCTCGCGGTCGAAATGGCTCAGCGTCAGCCGCCCGGGCATTTCGCTCGGATCGCTGCGCTTTCGCGCCAGCACCGGCCCATCTTCCGCGACCAGATCACCCGGATCGATCACCGTCACAGGGCGCGGATCGGCCAATTGCCAGGCGATCCCCTCCGGCGTGTCGCGCACCGCCAGCCCCAGCGCCTCGATCAACCCCGATGACGCATCGCGCAGGCTGGCCACCGCCTCGACGCCCAGCCCGAGCACCATTGGCGGCGCGGCATCAATGCTGGCCACCGGCACCTCGAAATCCTTTGCCATGGCGCGCAGGATTTCCCCAGCGCCCGCCGCGCCCAGCCTGCCGTTCAGCCAGTGCCCGGCGCGATAATTGCTGGCGTCCGACCACACGTCCGGCAGTCCCGGAAACGCCGGATAGGGCCGCGCATCCCAGCACCACAGATAGATACGCCCCGCATCGAGCATCCGCCCGCCATACAGTGGCGACACCGGATTGTGTGCCCCCTCTTCCCGCCAATATTGATGACAGGCCCGCAAGGCCTGTCGCTGGATCAACGGGTCGGACGTCCCGCCGGAAAACGGCGGGCGCTGGTCCTCGGAGCTTTTCGGGTCGCCAAACGCGTTGGGCGCATTAGGCCCCTTGTCCACCGCCCCGCAGCCCAATTCCGTCAGCCAGATCGGCTTGCTCATCGGCACCCAGCCGGTCTTTGTCGCAGCCCTCACCCCGCCGATGCGGTTGTGGTGCGGCTGGCTCCAGAACCCGACCAGATCCTTGTATCGCCACACCCAGTCCTCGCCATGGGTGCCATCGGCGATCGCCGTTCGAAATTGCGCGGCCCGGTCCGCATCGGAGGCATAGAACCAGTCGAACCCTTCCCCGCCCGCAATATTGGCTTTGAGGTAATCGAGATCGTGGATCGCCCGCGCCGTTTGGGCATCCAGATGCCCGTCCCCATCGCGCCAGTCGGCCAGCGGCATGTAATTGTCGATGCCGATGGCGTCGATATTGGTGTCGGCCCATAGCGGATCGAGGTGAAAAATCTTGTCCCCCGGCGCGTTTTCCGGCTGGATCCCCGAATATTCCGACCAGTCCGCTGCGTAGGTGAGCTTGGTGCCGGTGCCCAGGATCGCGCGCACCTCCGCCGCCAGCCCGCGCAGCGCATCGACGAACGGGAAAGTCGCTGCCCCCGAACGCACCGTGGTCAGCCCGCGCATTTCCGAGCCGATCAGCATGGCATCGACGCCCCCCGCTGCCTTGGCGAGCTGGGCATAATGCAGGACCATCTCGCGATAGCCCTTGGCCATGAAGGCCGCAATCTGGGTGGCCGCCGCGCCGCTGCCATCGGGCGACCCGGTCATCCCCGCTGCCGGGTGACAGGTGATCCTGCCCCGCCAGGGATAGGCCGATTGCCCCGCCGCCAGCGTATAGGGGTCGATGCGCGCATTACCGTGGGGAATATCCATCATCACGAACGGATAGAGCGTCACCTTGAGTCCGCGCGCCCGCAGATCGGCGATTGCCGCGCGCACCGAGGCGTCCGAGGGCGTACCGCCATAGGCTGGCCCGCCCGCATGGGTGCTGACCCGGTTGGCCCCGGTCCGGTTCCGGCCCGCTACCGCCCAGGCCGCGCCCTTGACCTGCTTGGTGGTATTTTCAACGCGGGGCTCGACCACACACTCGCCGCAGCGCAGGTCCGTGCCGAACCATGAGACCACCAGTCCCACATGTTCGAGATTGGGGCATAGCGCGGTCAGTTCGTCGATGGACAGGTCCCAGTCCGAGCGCGCCCCGCTCACATGGCAGTTTTCCGAGCGGGTCCGCCCCGGCCCCAGCACCTGCACCCTCGGTTTGGGATCGTAGCCGAACTCCGTCGATCCGGGGATGACGCACACCGCCCTCACCGCAGGTTCCAGGTCTCCGGACGGGCGGCAGATTTCCACCGAAAGGTTGGGAATGCGGTTGCCGAACGGCGTCAGGTCCAGCCGCTCGAAAACGAGATAGCACAGCCCGCGATAGGCCGGCGCCGCGCCCTGCCGCGCCACGATGAAGCCGTCCGGCTGCTGGTCCTCGGTCCCGCGATAAAAGCGGATATCGAGCCCGTCGGTTTCGAGCAGTTTCCCATCCGCCCAGATGCGCCCCAAATGGGCCACTTCGCCCTCGCACAGGGCCAGCGCAAAACTGGCAGCGATCGTCTCCTCGGCGTCGGTCCGCCCAAACCCCTTGGAGCCCGCGCTTTGCCCAGCGATCCGTTCCAACCGCGTCGCCCAGATGATGTTGCCCGACACCCGGCACCAGCCATAAACGCGCGGAATGGGCCCACCTTCGCTCGATCCGGTCAGCCGAACGTCCGAGTGGGTCCGGGTCGGACGCGGCCCGCCAAAAATCGCCGCATCCACCGCGCTCCCGGCCAGCGCGCCCAGCGCCCGCCCGATGGTCGCCCCGATCGGCCCGCCCAGCGCGCCGCCCACCACCTGCCCCGCCAGCGAAAGTGCCAGTGTCGCCATAAACCCCGTCTTTCAAATGATTAATGCGTTTTTCGACGCCACTACCAGCGGCCCACCGCCACCCCACCCACCGCCGTCATCCCGGACTTGATCCGGGATCCAGTAACCGGCAGCGCGTCAGCTCTTTCCCATTCGCCATCCAAGAGAGCCCCCTTCTCCCCCCCTGGGGAGAAGGGCCAGGGATGAGGTGGCCGCTGAGTCTCCACTCGCACCGGCGAGCATACTAGACCCCGGATCAAGTCCGGGGTGACGGCGTTGGAGAAAACGGCATCGCCAGGAAAATCCTCGAGGCTCGGACCATGCCCACCGACCCCATCAGACGCGTCACCCCCCGGCGCACCGGTTTATCCCCCAACGCCACCCCACCCACCGCCGTCATCCCGGACTTGTTCCGGGATCCAGTAACCTGCAGAGCTTCACCTCTTTCCCCTTCGCCATCCAAGAGAGCCCCCTTCTCCCCTCGTGGGAGAAGGGCCGGGGATGAGGGGGCCGCTGAACATCCTCCCGCACCACCGCACCCCCAAACTCAGCACCTCCTCACGGAAACCGGAATACCCCCGCGACCCGCCGCGCCCAGCTCTCGCTCATCGCCATCTCAACCACGCCCAGATGCTCCTGCGCATGAACGAACCGCTCAGCGCTCACCATCACGCCGCAATGGCGCGCCGGTCGGTGGCGCATGAGCCGAAACAGCACCACATCCCCCGCCCGCGCCGCGCCCGCCTGCTCCACCAGATAACGCCGCGCCGCCATCTCCAGCGCATCGCCGATTCCGGCATCGCGCCAGTCGGCCCCATAGGGCGGCACAGGTCCCGGCTCGCCGCCATAAAGCGCGCGCCAAATACCCCGTACCAATCCCAGACAATCGGCCCCCGCCCCCCGGTTCGCCCCCTGATGCCGATACGGCGTGCCCACCCACCGCATGGCCTCGGCCACCACCCGGTCGCCCATACCGAGGTCCGTCATCCGTTCCCTCACGACACCAGCTTCCCGCCATCCAGCCGATCCTCGCTGCCCGGATAGCGCAGCACGAAGTCGTTGCCCGGCACATGCGGAAAGCCCCGAAAATTGAGGCCGTTGGCAAATTTCGTCCGGCAGGTCGAAAACTGCTTGTCGCATCCGGCATGGACGAAAAGTGTGTCCCCCACCGCCACCCAGTCGCCCACGGGCCGGTCGAACCCCAGCGTTTCCCCATCGTGGCGCACCACGCTGTCCTCGATCCCTATGCGACGTCCCGACCCCCATGTCGCCACGCCCTGGTTGAACCAGCCTTGCGCAAAACCGCCCAGCCCGCTCACCGTCACGCTGGTCGCGTCCGGCTTGCCGGTCACCACCGCCTCGGCGCGAAATTGCGGTCGATCGATGTTGACCCTGCAGCGCCCGTCCCCCAGCCTGGCGTCGCACATATGCTGATAGAGCCGCCCGCGCGGCACGTTCAGCGCATGCTGACCCGAGCGCAATTCGGCCCGGAACACCCCGTCCTCGCGGGTGATCTCGCCGATGGTGTCGACCCGGACCAGTTCGCGCTGCGCCGGTTCGCGCCAGTTGACGCGCCAGCTTTCCACCCGCGCGCCGTCATAGCGCCCCAGCGCGATATCGTCCTCAGTGATCGCGTCGGACTGGAGCACCCCCAGCACCTCCGCCGTCTCGGTCTGCGGCCCCAGCCGCTGTGCGGTTTCCCCGCCATCCAGCCCGTGCGCCGGATCGAACCGGCGTCCGTCAAACGCGATCGGCAAATCGTGGTCGGTAAAGCCCTGCACCACGCCATCGGTGCGCAGGATCGCCCAGCACCAGCACAAGGTGGTGGCCCCGCTGGCCAGATGGTCGGCGAACTGTTGCGAAAACTGTCTCATTCCCCCAACACCTCGATAATCGGAATGGCTGGAACCAGCGCCGCATCGAAGCTCGTCAGTTCCACGTCCAGCCGGTCGGTGTCGAAGCGCACCGGCACGTCGAAGGCAAACCCCGCCATCACCGCCTCGCCCTCAGCTGGCGCCTCCACCAGCGTGACGATACCCGTCAGCAAATCGACGCTGAATGCCCCCACGCCCAACACCGCGCCGCCAACAGCCAGCACGACGCTACCCGCGACGGGCCGCGTGATGGGCCGCAGATAAGGGTCGAAATCCGCGCCATAGCGTTTGATCAGTTGAAAGCGCGCCGTTTCCCCATCACCCTGACCAATCGTCTGGTCGGATGGATTTGGCGCGCCACCATCCGGGCTTGACGTCCAGTCCAGCGCGTCGTGCCACAAGAACGAATGAAACCGCCCGCGTCGTTCCTCGAAAAACTCCAGCACGGCGAGCATGTCCGCGCGCGATTTGATGCCATATCCCGCATTATATCGCCGCCGCGCATGTGCCCATCGGCTGTTGCGCTCCTCGCGCCCCGAGGCCAGCGTCACCACATCGGTCGCCCGCCCCGGCCCGCCCTGCGCCCCCAGCGCAATATCGAGCGGAAACCGCACCTGATGAAAGGCCATTGCTCGTCCTCTTTCGTGTTCGTTGCGCATCCCGGCACTTGATCTGGCCCTAATCGGCAGACCCTGAGCGTTTTCCAGAACGCTGAGCATACTAGATCCCGGCTCAGGGCCGGGATGACACGCTGGATGAAAGCACAGGTCTATGCCCCTCTCTTCAACGCGGAAAGAACCGGATAGAGAGGAGCACACTGAGTCCCAACACCCACCCCGTCATCCCGGACTTGATCCGGGATCCAGTAACCGGCAGAGCCGCGAGTCTTTCCTCACCCCGCCGCATATTGGATACCCGGGTCTTCGCCAGGGACGGCACGCCGGTGATGAGGCACCACAGCGCGCCTCCACTAGAACCGCCCCGCAGACTCTAACTCCCCCGTGTCCCCCGCCGTACGGCCCGCAGCAGCATGGCGTTGACCTCCGCCTCCGCCGCAACGAAGCTTCTTGCATCCGGCGCGCTCACATTGAAATTGACCGTCACCGCCTGCCCGCCACCGCCCGCCGCAACGCCCAGCCGTCCATCCGCTCCGCGCTGCAGGGGCAGGATCGCTTCCGGCCCGGCTTCCCCGGCCAGCCCCCATTGCCCCGCCATCGGGAAATAGGTGGGCGCGGCCAGCACTCCGCCCTTGGCAAAGGGCGTCACCTGTCCCAGCGCCGGATTGAGCCCTGAAAACAGGCTCTCGATCCCGCCACTCACCAGTTCACCCAGTGGCTTGAGCGCCGCCTTCAGCGCGATATCGGCAAAGGCCCGCCCGATATCGGCGAGCAATGTGCGCAACGACCGCCCCTCCATGATCGCGCCGCGCAGCGACCGGGTGAGCGTCGTCCCAACCGAAGTGCCCAGATCGCGGATGCGCTGGAGTTCGACCGCGACATCGCTCATCTCCGCTTCAAAGCGCTCGCCGAACAGCTCGGTCATCGTCCGTCTCCATCGGGAAAAAGCGTCATCAACCCATCCAGCGCGGCCCGATCGGGCGCCCCGCCGGTCCGCCCTTTGACGCCGGCATGGGCGGCGGCCAGTTCACGCGGCGTCATCGCCCAGAAGGTCTGTGGCGCAAGCCGCAACACTCCCAACCCGAACGCCATGGTGTCCGCCCAGGGAAACCGGGTCATTGCGCATCTCCAAACGTCGCCCGCAGCAGCCGCACGCAAATCTGCGCCGCGCCCTTGAGGCCCCCCTCGATCGACAGCCGGGCCAGATCGTCATCGGTGATGGCATTTCCTGCCCCGCGCAGTCCCGCCCCGATGATCGCCATCAGGTCGCGCGCCGAAATCCGCCCTTCGGCGAAGCGTTCGGCCAGCCCGTTGAGGTCGCCGGTCTGCAACCGCGCTTCCAGTTCTGCCAGCGCGCCCAGCGTCAGGCACAGCGTTTTGGTCTCGCCGCCGATCTCGGCGTCGATTTCGCCCCGTTGGGGATTGGCCATGGCGATGGCTCCTTAAATGTGTTAATTTGTGTTCGCAGTGATTGCCATGTGTTCAGATGTACACGCGGAGGCTCCCATGCCCGCCAAACGCACCACCACCCTCACCGTCCGCCTGTCAGCGCAAACCAAGGCCAAGCTCGACCGCCTGGCCTCGATCACCGAGCGCTCGAAGTCCTTCCTCGTCGCCCGCATGCTTGACGATCACATCGACCGCGAAATCGCGATTTGCGAGGGCACTTTGGACGCCATGCGGAGCATCGAACGCGGCGAAGGTGCCTCTCATGAACAGGTCACGCAGAACCTCGACCGCATAATTGCCGATGCCTATGCCAGGCACGCCCGCAAAAGTGCCTGACCAATGGGGCGCACGATCTGGTCGCCCCAATCACAGCTGCAATTGCAGTCTATTTTCAACTTCATAGCTTCGGACGATCCCCGCAGCGCTGAATCGGTAGCGCGCCGTCTGGTGGCCGCTGGCGAACGGTTGGCCGTCCTGCCAACAGGCCGCCCCGGTCGAATTGCCGGAACGTTCGAAAAGCTGGTTCGCGGCCTGCCCTATTTCATTATCTACTCAGTTCGGGGCGACGAAATTCACATCCTCCAACTCATCCACACCGCCCAGAACTTTCCCCCTCGCTAGCGCCACTCGAACCGCCGCTCGGTCGCGTTTCGCTTGCGCGGCGGTTCGGGTCCAAACCACAAAAGTGGTACCCACCTTCGCTGGAAGCACCTCCCCTCTGCTGGTCGCGCTTCCGAACCACAAAAGCGATGCCCACTTTTGCTGGAAGCACTCCTAGACCGCGCTGAACCCGATCTCGCCCGCGCTTTCCAGTGCCAATTCGAACGTCACTTCCCCCGCATGATCGCCGGAATATTCCAGCGCCACGATCTGGAACGGCCCCGACACTGTGCCGAATCCGGGCAGGATCAGTTGCCAGCCGCGGATCGTTCCGGCGAAAAACAGCGCCCGCACTTCGGCGTCCGAAGCCCGGTCCTTGAAAATCCCCGATCCCGAAACCGCCGCCCGTTTGACGCCCCCGCCCTCCAGTAATTCGCGCCACCGCCCGGCGCTCTCGGCATCGGTGGTGTCCACGCTCGCCGCGTTAAAGGCGATCTGCCGCGTCCGCAATCCCGCCACCGTCAGAAAACTGCCCGTCCCCGTCTGGTCGAGCTTGAGCAACATGTCCTTGCCACTCTGGGCTGCCATCGTGTGTTCCTTTTCAAATCTGGTTGCCCGTTAAAGCCCCGCGCCCCTGTTCCGCTCAAAGCTGGCCGGTTGCTTCCCTTTTTCCTTGAGGGCGATGGGAAAGGGGGCCGTCCGCGGCGCCCCATCATCAGCCTGTCATCCCGGCCTTGAGCCGGGATTCAGTACACGGCAGCGTCGGAGATAGAACCGCAGCTCTGCCGGATACTGGATCCCGGATCGCCGCCCGGGATGACGGAGGTGGTCGGTTACGCTCACCATCAAAGCTACTCCACCGGCTCCGAAAACACCCGCAGCTCCACTGCTGCCCGCGCCCGTCCCGTCCCCAGATCGATCGCCGTTTCCGTTCGCACATGCCTGCGATGGGTCACGACGTGCCCCACAGGAGCGAGCTCCCCTGCCACCGCCACCCGTTCGATGCGGTGCGAAATGGCCAGCGCCGCCGAGCGCGACGGTTGCGGGCTCCAACAGTGGATGGTCAACCGGTGCTCGATCCCCGGAGCCTCGTCCCCATCGCGCGGCACCGCGTCATGGCGCAAAATCGCCACGTAGGGCGGCTGCATTCCCCGTGGCGGCGCATCGAAAATCCGTCCCGCGCCGAGCAACAGTTTCAGCGGCGCGTCCTCGGTCCAGGCGGCGACCAGCGCCCCTTGCACAGCATCCAGCGCGTTCATCGTTCACCCCACCATCGCGGTTTCAACGCACAGGCACGACAGATACGCCCGGCGTCCGTTGATATCCTCGGCCTCGACCACCTCCAGTGTCCGCCCGCGATAGACGATCCGATCTCCGGCGCGCACATCCTTGCGAAACCGCAGCACCACGCCGTGGGTCGAGCTTGCGGCCCGCCCGTCGCCCTCGCGCAGCATCCGCGCCGAGCGCGGCCGCACCCGCGCCCACACGGTGGCCAGTGGCAAAAACAGGGTTTCGTGCCCACCATCGGGCAGCAGGGCCATTTCGCGCCGCTGCAATTGCACCCGGTCGCGCAGGCTGCCGATCGGCGGCACCGCGCCCCTCACAGCCGCACCCGCCGATAGGCCGAAACCATCCGGCCGATCGTCCCCGGTACCGCCCGCATCTCACCGGTGGCCAGATCGCGGTTTTCGTACCAAAAGGCGGCCAGCATCCGCACCGCCTGGCTCAGATCGGCGGGCACGTCTTCGGCCTCGCCATATCCGGCGGTGTAGTCGATCTCGATCCCCCTGCGCGCCCGCAGCACGGGCATTCCGGCAATCACAGCAGGCACGATGATCCGGGCCGGATTGGCCCTGCCGTCGAGGAGAAACTGCGCCACATCGATCTGATGGACGGTCCCACCAGCGTCATACGCCCGGATTTCACTCAGCGCGGTCACCGGCGACACCGGCAACGGCACGATCCTGTCCTCTGGCCACGCATCGAGCGTCAGCCGCCAGGTCTGATCGAGCAGCGCCCGCCCCGAAAGGCTCTCCACATGCACCCGCGCCGCCGAAATGAGTGTCTCGATCAGGCCGTCCTCGGCCTCATCCTCCACCCGCAGATGCGCTTTCATCGCCGCAAGCGAAACCGGCTCCTCGACCGCTCCGGCCAGAAGGTAAGATGTCATCTGTGCTCTCTTTTGAATGTTAGCGTTCGAAAGCGACCGGAATCGCACCCGGCCTATTCAGCGCACCCCTCACCCCCATCCCCTCTCCCTCAGGGGGAGAAGGGGGCTTTCGCTAAAAGCGAAAGATCGGATGAGGGGGTGCTCAGCGCAGCCCCTCCCACCCCCGGTCATCCCGGACCTGATCCGGGATCCAGTAACCGGCAGCGCCGCGGTTCTTCCCTAAGCGCTGAGCATACTAGATCCCGGCTCAAGGCCGGGATGACACGCTGAGGATGGAAGCGCAGGTCGATGCCACTCCGACCCTCTCCTTGCCCCAATGGAGAGGGGGCTCTTTCAGCAAGCGCTGATCTTCTCTTCCTCCTTGAGGGAGAAGGTGGGCTTTCGCTGAAAGCGAAAGGTCGGATGAGGGGTGCGCTGTGCCTCCCCGACCATCCCCGTCAAGGGAGAGTGTTCTTTTGATTTGGTATTGACCGTACCCACCCCCCAGCTCGGCACCTCCCCACCTTGCGGGGGAGGACGGGAGGGGGGCGCCGGCGGAACGCCGGCTACATGGGTATCCAGCGCTGCGACTCTATCCTCAACGCCCGCCGCTACTCCCCGAACTTGAGCAGCTTGATCGCGTCGAAATCGGCTACCCCGCCGCCCACGCGCTTGGTGGTGTAAAACAGCACATAGGGTTTGGCCGAATAGGGATCGCGCAAGACGTTCACCCCCTGCCGGTCGACGATCAGATAGCCGCGGCGGAAATCCCCGAACGCGATGGAAAAGCTGTCCACATCGATATCGGGCATGTCCTCGGCCTCAACCAGCGGAAAGCCCATCAGGCTGGCGCGCCCGTCCGGCGTTGCCGCCGGCTGCCACAGATAGCCGCCATCGGCATCCTTGAGCTTGCGCACCGCCGCCTGCGTGCGCCGGTTCATCAGCCACGAGGCGTTCTGCCGATATCCGGCCTTGAGCGCATAGACCAGATCGACCAGCACGTCCGAGGCATCCCCCGCCGCTCCGCTGGAAAATCCGCCCTCCTCGCCGGTCGCGATATAGCCCAGCTTTTCCCAGGCCCAGTTGTCCTCGGCCACCGTGTCGGCATCGAGGAAACCCGAGGGCTTGTTGACGCCGTCGCCGAGGATAAACGCCTTGGTTTCCTGCTCAGCGAAGGCCGCGTTGACCTCTTCGGCGATCCACTGGCCCACATCGACCACGGCATCGTCGAGAAACGCCTGGGTCGCGGCGGGCATGGCGTACAGCTCGGTAGTCGGAAAGCTCAGCTCGTCGATCACCTGCGCATTGGTCTGATTGCGCGCCGCCGTCTCGCCCACCCAGCCGACCTGCGGCCCCGTCACCGTGATCGGCTTTTTATACACCGAGGACGACACCTGCCGCACGCCGCAGATGGCGCGCATCGGCGAAATCCCGGTCAGCAACCGGGTGATTTCGGTTTCGGTCTGGGCCGGCACCAGATAGCCGCCATCGGGGTTGGAGCCGACCGACAGCGCCTTTTCCTCGCCGCGCTTCACATAGGCCGAAAACGCATCCTTATATTCGTCGCCCTCGACGGCCCGCCCGCCCTCCAGCGCCGGACGCGCCTTGTCCACCGCCGCCCGGTCGAGCGCCGATTTGTGCCCATCGAGTACCGCGTTGAGCTTGTCGAGCTTAGCGTCGAGCAGCGTATCGGCGCTGCCGCGCTTTTCCAGTTCGGCCAGCCGTTCATCATTTGTCGATTTGAACTCCTCGAACGCCGACATCAATTCGGCCATCACCCCGTTCAAATCCCCACCCGCCGCAACCTTGGTCTCCAGGCGCGGTTCAGCATGTTTCGTCATCGATTGTCCTTTTTCGGTTCCATTCAATCCCGGCGACCATGTCCCCACGTCACCATTGCCTGCCTGTCCTCACGTCCTCCACGCCCCACCCCGTCATCCCGGACTTGATCCGGGATCCAGTACACGCCGAGCCAACGGGCGGGCCGCCGTGCCAGACGAAAATCGCCGCCCTACCCGCGCAGCAACCGCACCGCCGCCCCCATCCTGTCAGCCAGCCGCGCGTCCCCATCGGGCACGGCCAAAATCCGCGCCGCGTCCATCATCGGAAAGGTCACGATGGAGATTTCCCACAGGTCGACCGCCCATAGCCGTCGTCCTCCGTTCTGGCCCTCGCGCGTCGCCCGCACGGCGCGAAAGCCGATCGACAGACCGTCGATCGCCCGCTGCGCGATCAGCGCCTTGAGCCCGGCCGCGCGCGGCACGCCCTCGATCAGCCGCCCGGACACTTTCAAGCCGAACCCGTCCTCGACGATCTCGTCCCAGCGCCCCACCGGCTCCTTGGGATCGTGCTGGAACAGCAACCGCACCCGGTCCGCGCCGCGCGCCGCAAGGCTCTCGCGGAACGCGCCGCGCATCACGATGTCCCCTCCGCCATCGCGCCGCCCGAACACCGAGGCGTAACCGGTGAACCGGCCGTCGGCGTCGATAGCCATCGTCATTGCGCTGCCCCCCGCTTGCCTCCGGTCACTTCGCCTTTGCCGCCGGACGACCGGGTCGGCGCCTTGGGGCTTTTGCTCAGCGTGCCCGCGAGGTTCCAGGCGAACTGCCGGAACACCTGATTGGCCTCGCCCGCTTCGGCCTTCGGTCTTTTGCTTTTCCGCATCGTCATTGATCCCTGAACAGTCGATTGAGCTGGGCGATTTCGGTCACAAACGTATTGAACCGGCGATTGGCCGCCGACAGCTCGCGCAGCAGCATCAGCACCGCCGCGCTCGCTCCGCCCGCCCACAAGAACAGCGCCACATGCGCCAGATCGCCTTTTGTCAGCACCGTCGAAATAATCTCGTCCATCTGCGTTACCTCACCGGTTCTTCCCGAACCCCAGCATTTCGCGCTTCTCGTCGTCGGTGAGGAAATCCGCGCTCCCCACCCGCTGCCAGTCCATGGCCCGGTCGGCGGCCAGCGCCTCGATCACGTCGAAATCGGGCACCAGTTCCACCCCGTCGAAGGCTGGCGACAGCCAGTGGGTCAGTGCGGCACAGACCGAGGTGACCAGCGGGATCACCGTCTGCCGCCACAGGGCCCGGCTTGCCTCAGCATAGTTGGCGTAGGTATTGTCCCCCGGAATGCCCAGCAGCATCGGCGGCACGCCGAAGGCCAGCGCAATCTCGCGCGCCGCTGCGCTTTTGGCTTCGAGGAAATCCATATCGCGCGGCGTCAGGGCAATGGATTTCCAATCGAGCCCGCCTTCGAGCACCATGGGCCGCCCGGCATTGAGCGCCCCGGTAAACCCTTGTTCCAGCTCGGTCTTGAGCCGCTGATATTGCTCTTCGCTCAAATTTCCCGCCGCCGCGTTATAGACCAGCGCCCCCGAGGGCCGCGCCGCGTTTTCCAGCAGGGCGCGGTTCCACGAGGTCGCCGCATTGTGGGTTTCAAGGCTGGCCTGCGCGGCGCTCAGCGGCGCCATGCCGTAATGATCGTCCAGCGGATCGAACAGGCTCAGATGCAGCACGCGCGGCACGGGTTCGGTGTCGAGCATCAGCCGCTGCGTCTTGCCACCGGCGGTATAGGCATAGCCGATCGGCCAGCCGTCGCGCCCGGCGATCACCGCCATCCGGTCCGGTCGCAGCCCGAAAACCCCCTTGACCGCGCCATCGACGATGGCCGCATCGAGATAGGCGTTGCCCGCCAGTTGCAGATAGATAAACACCCGTTCGAGCAGCGCCTTGCCGTCCTGGCGGCGGTTGGGGCGGGCCAGAAGGCTCAACAGCGGGTGCTCGGTGAGCACGTTTTCGCCGTCGCGCACCTCCAGCGGCACCCGCGCCGCGTTTTCCGCCACCATGCGCACGCAGCGATAGACCACCGCGTTGCGCCCGAACCCCTCTCCCGCCAGCGCCGCAAACCCTTTTCTGGGGCCCGCGCCCAGGCCCAAAGGCGAAAGCGTGAACAGCGTCTGCGCCCCCGCCATCTTGGTTTCCCCGGACGCGCGCGATTGCCCGCCCCGCAGGCGGTCAAACCACTTGGCCATCATCTCGATCCTTATCGCTTGTCCCCGCAGCGCGCCCCGCGCTAACCGCCCCGGTGCCACCGCCCCCCGGTGCCCACCGCCGCACCATTCCCATCATGCCACAACCATACCCCACCCCCGTGACGCGGGGATAAGTTGCCTCACACCCTCACCCTCGGCACGGGCCCCTCGCGCAGCAGCAGTTCCCCAACGGCCCAGACCAGCGCGTCCATGCGGTCGGGGGAGTGGCCGTCGGCCAGCCCGTCGGGGCCGAAGGCGCAGAGTTCGTCTTCGAGGTCGGCCAGCAGCCCCACATGGCTCACGCGGCCCTGCGCATAGAGCGCGGCTACCGGTTCGGCCCGTACCCATTTGCCGCGATTGGCCCGCACCGTGCGGACCGGCACCGAGGCATCCACCTGATTGAGCACCTGCGCCACCAGATCGCCGCCCTGGTTGACCTCGGCGATGATGGTGTCGGCGGCAAATTCGTGGAAGGCGGTCACCGCCACCCGCGCCCAGCCCACCGGGGTCGTCCCCTGCACCGTGCGGTCGGCCAGAACCACCGCCGTGTCGCCACAGCGGCCCGCCACCACGATGCCGCAGGCGTCCGAATTCTTGCCCCCGGTCACGGGCGGGTCCACTGCCACGATGATGCGCGAGAGCGCCGGCGGGGCCTCCATCCGCCCCTCCTCGATCTGCCGCCGGGTCCACAATGCGCCCGGCACTTCCTCGATCATCTCGCCGTCGAGTTCCTGCCGCCCCAGCGCCGTGCCGCGATAGCGCGCGACAACGGCTTCAAGAAACGCCGGGGCGAGATTGTCGCGATTGGCCCGGGTTTTCATGTGCGTAATCCTGGTCGTCGGCTCGGCCATCAGCCGCTTGAGCAGCCGGGTCGGGCGCGGCGTGGTGGTCACCAGTTGCCGCGGCCAGTCCCCCAGCCGCAGGCCGAATTGCAGCATGTCCCAGGTCGCTTCCGCCTTGGGCCATTTGGCCAGCTCATCGCACCAGGCCGCCGCAAATTGCGGCCCGCGAAACCGTTCAGGGTCGTTGGCCGGCATCAGCCAGGCCTCGACGCCATTGGGCCACACCAGCACCGCGCGGCCCACATCGAGCCGGGGCCGTTCGGAATAGGGATGCACCGAGATCACCCCCGATACCCCCTCCACCATCACCGCCCGCGCCTCGGCCATGGTTTCCCCGACCAGCGCAATGGGCGAAACCGGGCGCGGCCCCATCACGAGGTTGCGCACCCATTCCGCCCCGGCCCGCGTCTTGCCCGCCCCGCGCCCGCCCAGCATCAGCCAGGTGGTCCAGTCGCCTTTGGGCGGGCGTTGCATCTTGTGCCCCCAGATGCCCCAATAGCATTTGAAGGCCTCGGTTTCGGCGGCGGTCAGGCGCTTGGCGCGCTCGACCATGGCGGCGCGTTCAGCCGCCGTCAGCGGCGGATTATTCGTCGTCGATGACATCAAGCTGGGCGATCCGTTCAGCCAGGCGTTCGCGGATATTGAGCAGCTCGGCGTCGAGCCGCACCCGTTTGGGGGTCATCTTGTTGTCGCTGGTCTCCAGGGTCATGATCCTGTCGAGAGCCCGTGTCATGGTTTCGATCATCCGCATTTCCGTCGCGCTCATCACATCCTCGCCGGTTCGTCGTTCAAGTAGGGAAATCTGGTTGTCGATCAGCGCCATCAGGCGGTCGAGCATGTTGCGGCGCCGGGGCCGCCCGCTCTTGCTGTTGCGCCGTGTCCAATTGTCCTGCCGGCGCCGATGGTGCAGCCTGTTGAGCGTGGTGCCGTGGTTGTGCGCCACTTCGGTCAGCAGCAGATGCCCCGCCTCATAGTCGGCGCGCACCGCCTCCCAGTCCGGTTCGCCGGTCTCGGTCATCGTCACTTCCGCTCAAAAGGAGAAAAAAGGTCCGGCGAGACCGCCGTGTGCCGCAGCACCGTGGAGGGGCCGTTGCTCCGGCCACAGCAATCTCACCGTGCCACAACACTAGCCCGACAGCGTGACGCGGGGATAAGTTCGCATCAGACATCCGTGAACCACCCGGGTCGCCGGCGCGTTCACCCCGTGCACCAACCGCCTCGAAACCACCCGGAGTCCCCCCATGATCCGCCCCCTTCTCGCCCTTTTGCCCGCCCTCCCGCTCCTGGCCATCGCCCTCCCCGCCGCCGCCGATGATTCGCTGCTCGATCAGGGCCGGGCCCAGAGCGAGGCGTTCCTGGCCGGAGACATCGAATCGATCTGGGACAAGATGGATGCCGACATGCAGACAGCGCTGGGGTCGCTCCCGGAGTTTGAAGCCTTCCACGACGCGGTCACCGCCCAGCTCGGCGAAGAAGCATCGGTGCTCGATGAAACCACCGCCACCGAAGGCGATTTCGGCATTTACACCCGCACCGGCGAATGGACACAAATCGATACGCCCATCGTCCTGCAATGGGCCTTCGGCCCCCAGGGCAGCATTGCCGGGTTTGTCATCCAGTCGCAGCCGGTCGCTGCCGAGTCCGCCTGGCTCGACTATCAGACCCACGCCGATCTGCGCCTGCCGTTCGCGGGCGAATGGTTCGTCGTCTGGGGCGGGCGCGACATCGCCGACAATTATCACGCTGCCAATATCGAGCAGCGCTTCGCCTATGATTTCCTCGTCCTCGACGAAACCGGCCAGTCCCATTCCGGCGACGCCCAGACGCTGGAAAACTACTATTGCTGGGATCGTGAAATCCTCGCCCCCGCCGCGGGCGAGGTGATCGCCACCGTCCATGATCTGCCCGATCTTGCCATCGGCGATTCCGATCCGGAAAACCCCGCGGGTAATCACGTCGTTCTCGCGCTCGGGGAGGAGGAATTTGCCTTTCTCGCCCATATGCAACAGGGCTCGCTCACCGTGCAGCAGGGCGATATGGTCACGCCGGGCGACGTGCTGGGCCTGTGCGGCAATTCGGGCAACACGTCCGAGCCGCACCTGCATTTCCATCTCCAGACCACCCCCGATCTGTTCAACGGCGAAGGCCTGCCCGCCCAGTTCCAGGACTATCGCGCCGATGGACAAGACGTTACCCGCGGTGAGCCGGTGCGCGGGCAGACCGTCGCGCCCAATTGAGCCGTTTACCGCGCGCAACAGGCCTTTTGCACCGTCATTCAACGGTCACGCCGCCGTGACTTGAGCGTCATGGAAGACAAATAGCGTCCGCCTCGGTTCAACCCATGGAGGCAACCATGATCCGTCGGACGCTTACGTCTTCCCTTGCTATCGCGCTGTGCGCATCCACCGTCGTCGCCCAGGACCTGCCGCAGGCCCAAAGCGACTATTTCACTGCCGGTCAGGCCCTGATCGCCGAGCGCGTCGCGGCCGAGCCCAACACCAACACCGCCAAGAACGTCATCCTGTTCGTCGCGGACGGCATGGGCATCGGCCCCAATTATGGCATCCGCCTGTTTGCCGGCCAGCAGCAGGGCCTGCTCGGCGAGGAGTACAACCTCCCGCACGATCTGTTCCCGCATTCGGCGATCATGAAGACCTACAACATCAACGCCCAGACCCCGGATTCCGCCCCGACCGCCGGTGCGATGAACTCCGGCGTCAAGCAGGTCTTCAACACCATCAACCTCGACGACACCGCGATCTACAACGAGTGCTCGACCGAGGTTCCGCTGCGCCTGTTCTCGGAAATCGTCGCCGATGCCGGCAAGTCGGTTGGCGTCGTCTCGACCGCTTCGGTCGCCCATGCCACCCCGGCTGCCGTTTACGCCAAGACCGCCAACCGCAACTGGTTCCATGACGCTCCCGAAGGCTGCGACGATATCGCCCTTCAGCTCGTCAACCAGTTCGAAGCCGGCGTCATCGACGTTGCGCTGGGCGGCGGTATCCGCGACTTCGCCCCCGAAGGGACCGCGCTCGACAACGGCACGGGCCGCCGCCTCGACGGCCAGAACCTGCTTGAGCGTCTCGACGGCCTTGGCGTCCAATACGTCCACGATGCCGAAACCCTCGCTGCCGCCGACCGCAGCCAGCCGATCATCGGCCTGTTCGCCAATTCGGACATGAACTACCAGGAAGACCGCCCCGAGGGTGAGCCTTCGCTGCTCGACATGACCGTCACCGCCATCGAACAGCTCCAGACCAATGAAGACGGGTTCTACCTGATGGTTGAAGCCGGCCGCGTCGACCATGCCCTGCATGGTGGCAACGCGCACCGTGCCTTCACCGATGGTGTCATCTTCGCCGAAGCCATCCAGGCGGCCCTCGACATGGTCGATCTCGAAGAAACCCTGGTGATCGTCACCGCCGACCACGAGCACGTGATCAACTTCCAGGGCTATTGCGGCCGTGGCACCCCGATCACCGGTCTGTGCATGGATATCGCTTCCGGTCAGGTCGAGCACTCCGGCGAGCCTGTGCTTGCCGATGACGGCCTGCCCTACACCGTCGTCACCTTCGGCAACGGTGCCGGTTCGATCCTGATCGAGCAGGAAGACGGCACCTATTCCGGTGCGCGCCCGGCCCTGACCCAGGAAGAAGTCCTCGATCCGGACTACCTGCAGCAGGCGCTGATCCCGATGAGCTCGGAAAGCCACTCCGGCGTTGACGTTGGCCTGTGGGCCACCGGCCCCTGGGCGCACCTGTTCGGTGGTACCATGGATCAGGAAATGATCTTCCACGTCATGAACCACGCCGCTATCGCCTCGGCCCGATAAGCCCTGCGATCACATCCTGGAGAGGGCCGGTCGCCCGGCCCTCTTTTCATTGAACTGTCACACGCTTCGCCCCCGCCGCTGCTATCGTCGGCCCGCATTCAGGCAAAGGAGAGTTTCCATGAACCGCCGCGGATTTTTCGCCACTGCCACAGGCGCCGTGCTCGCTGCCCCCTTCATCGTCACCGGGGCCACCGCCGCCGAACCGCAGGTGCGGTTGCGCGAGCTCTATGAAAAAGACATGAGCTTCACCCCGTTCGCGCTCGAAAACGCCGGGAGCCGGGTCGCCATCGAGGGGTTCATGGCCCCGCCGCTCAAGGCCGATTCCAATTTCTACGTCTTGACCAATATCCCCATGGCGGTCTGCCCGTTCTGTTCGTCGGAGGCCGAATGGCCCAACGACATCCTCGCCGTCTATGCCCAGCGGGTGGTCAACGTCATTCCCTTCAACGTCAAGATCATCACCCGCGGCACGTTGGAGTTGGGCACCTATACCGATCCCGAACTGGGCTTTGTCAGCCGCGTCCGCATCATGGATGCGGTGCAGGAACGCGTCTGATCCGATCCATGGCACTTGGTCTTGAAATTACCGGGCTTGAGGTGAAGGCGCCATCGGGCCGGATGCTGCTGAGCGTTCCGGCCCTGTCGCTGGCCCCGGGCGTCTGTCTTGGCGTGCGCGGTCCTTCGGGGGCCGGCAAGTCGACGTTCCTGTTCTCCATCACCGGGCTGGCCGATCGGGCCAGCGGCACGGTGCGCTGGGGCGATACCGACATCATGGCGCTGTCCAGCGAGGCCCGCGCCCGTTTCCGCCGCCATCACATGGGCATGGTGTTTCAGGATTTCCTGCTGTTCGAGGAATTGTCCGCCGCCGCCAATGCGGCGCTGGCCGGCGCCTACAGCAGCCGCGCCCGCCAGTCCGCCATCCTGTCCCAGGCCCAATCGGGGCTTGACCGGCTCGGCATTTCCCACGGCGCCCGCACGGTCGAGAGCTTTTCAGGCGGCGAGCGCCAACGCGTCGCCATCGCGCGCGCCCTGGCCGCCGATCCGGAAATCATCCTCGCCGACGAGCCCACCGCCAGCCTCGACCGCAACACCGCCGACCGGCTGATCGAAGACCTGATCAGTCTGGTCCGCGCCGAGGGCAAGACCCTGGTGGCCGTCAGCCACGACCCGGCGGTCCATACCCGCATGGACCGGATCATCGAAATCGTCGACGGCCAGATCGTTTCCACCGAGCCCCCCAATGGCTAGCCCATCAGCCATAGCGCCGCCCCTTTCTACCCTTCCCCCCTTGAGTGAAACGCCGCGCTCCCCCACCCGCCTCCCGTCATCCCGGGAGAAGACCCGGGAGCCAGTAACCGGAAGAGTTGGCGTTCCAGCCTCACCGCCGCCGCATACCGGATCCCGGCTCCGGTCCGGGATGACACGCTGGGGATTTCTCCCCCTCAGCGCCCCCCTCATCCCCAACCCTTCTCCCACCAGGGGAGAAGGGGGCTCCCTTGACAGGCGCCGGGGTTGGTTTTGGTGCGTGGCAGAAGATGGCAGGCGCTCCCCCAAGCGCCCCTTCTCCCCTGGTGGGAGAAGGTGCCCCAAAGGGGCGGATGAGGGGGGCCCGTTTGGTGGGCCCCCACCCTCACTTTCCCTTCTCCCCTTGAGTGAAACGCCGCGCTCCCCCATCCGCCTTCCGTCATCCCGGGCGAAGACCCGGGATCCAGTAACCGGCAGAGTTGGCGTTCCACCCTCACCGCCGCCGCATATAGGATCCCGGCTCAAGGCCGGGATGACACGCTGGGGTTTTCTCCCCCTCAGCGCACCCCTCGCCCCCGGCCCCTCTCCCTCAAGGGGAGAGGGGGGCTCCCATAGCTGCGCCCGTGCCTCCTGCCGAACCGCCGCCCCATCTGCCCTTCTCCCCCTGAGGGAGAAGGTGGGCTTTCGCGCAGCGAAAAGTCGGATGAGGGGTGCGCCGAGACTGCCCGGCCACCGGCGGTTCACATCGAACCTCAGCACCCCCCTCATCCCCAACCCTTCTCCCACCAGGGGAGAAGGGGGCTCCCATGGCAGGTGCCGGGGTTGGTTTTGGTGCGTTGCAGAAGATGGCAGGCGCTCCCCCACCCGCCTCCCGTCATCCCGGGCGAAGACCCGGGATCCAGTAACCGGAAGAGTTGGCGTTCCAGCCTCACCGCCGCCGCCTACCGTCATCCCGGCTCCGGTCCAAGATGTCACGCTGGGGATTTCTCCCCCTCAGCCCCCTACCCCACCCAAAAACCCGATAGCCTGGCAGATGCACCCATGAACCCCCTTGCTCCCCTCTACCGCGCCATTGAATGGATGCCGGTTCTGGCCCAGGACATCACCATTCTGGTGGTCCTTCTACTGCCCGCCCTTGTCGTGGGCGCCCTGGTGCTGGTCGGCTATCGCCCGTTCGGGCTGGCCCGCGCCATGCTGTGGCGCTTTCGCTGGACCAATGTGCTGTTCGTGGCCCTCATTGCCATTTCGGTGGGGATCGGAGTGGGGCTCATCGCCCAGGAGCGCGGCTTACGGCAGGGGACGGCCCGTGCCGCCGATCCGTTCGATCTGGTCATCGCCGCGCCGGGCAGTGAAATCACCATGATGTTCGCCGCCGTTTATCTCCAGCCCTCCGACGTGCCCCTGCTCTCGGGTCAAATCTACGACGAAGTGGCCAACGCCCCCGATGTTTCCCTCGCCGCGCCCATCGCCTATGGCGACAGCTACCAGAGCTATCCGATCGTCGGCTCCACCGCCCAGTTCGTGACCCACCTGTCGGACGCCCTCGCCGAAGGCGAAATGTTTGCCGCCCATACCGATGCCATCATCGGCTCCCGCGTCGAGCTGGCGCTCGGCGACAGGTTTTCTCCCGCCCATGGGGTAGGCGATGCCGCCGAAGACGATGCCCACGCCCATGTTGACTACACTGTCGCCGGCCGCATGCAGCCCACCGGCAGCCCGTGGGACCGCGCCATCATCGTTCCGGTCGAAGCCGTCTGGGAAATCCACGGCCTCGCCAATGGCCACGCCCCCGAAAACGTCGATCAGCTCGGCCCGCCCTTCGATCCGGATTATTTCCCCGGCACCCCGGCGATCCTGGTGTCCGCCGAACAGCTTTATGTCAACTATGCCCTGCGCGCCCGGTTCACCACGTCCGAAACCATGGCGTTTTTTCCCGGCGCGGTCCTGGCCAGCCTCTATTCGCTGATGGGGGATGTCCGCCAGTTGATGAGCATTCTGGCCGTGGTTACACAAATCCTGGTCACCGCCGGGGTGCTGGCCGGGCTGGTCATCCTCACGCGCCTGTTCGCCCGCCGCCTGGCCCTGCTGCGCGCCCTCGGCGCCCCCAACCGCTTCGTTTTCGCGGTGGTATGGTCCTATGCCGCCACCCTTATCTTCGCCGGCGCGGGGGCGGGGGTCGTGGTCGGCTATGGAGCGGCTGCGCTGATTTCGCGGGTGGTGACCGAACGCACTGACATTCTCGTCAACGCCACGCTGGGCTGGCCGGAGTTCCATCTGGTCGCCGCCTTTGTCAGCCTCACCGTGCTGCTGGCGCTGGCCCCGGCCTTCATCGCCCTGTCACGGCCCATCGTTACTGATCTGCGCGGCTGAAGTCCTGCAACCGATTGGAGACTATCCATGATCCGCGCTGCCCTGCTGACCCTCGCGCTCCTCGCCACCCCGGCTGTCGCAAAAGACCATGACGATCACGACCACCACGACGAGCATGTCGCAGAAACCGGGGGCGTCCGCGCCGTCCATGCCTGGACCAACGCGACCTCGGGATCGAGCGCGCTGGTCTATGTCGAGCTGGAAAACACCGCCGAAACCGATGTCGTCTTGACCGGCGCGGTATCCAATCTCGCCGCTTCCGCCGGGCTGGTCGGCCTCCAGAATACCGGCGGCCAACTGGTGTTCGTGGCCATCCCCGAAATGCCGATGCCGGCGGGCTCGTCGCTGCTTCTCGCCCCCAATGGCCTCGCCATCCAGCTCGACGGCCTGTCCCAGCCGCTGGTGCAGGGCGAGCGGTTCGAGATCGAATTCCTCTTCGGGGACCTCGACCTGCATGCCATGGTCGATATCGAATCCGCCACCGCCACCCAGCACAGCCACGCCGGACACCAGCACTAGCGAGGGTTTACCTCCCTGCCGGGGAAGAGAGCGCCTTCCCGACCGCGCCCGTCTTCCCTTCTCCCCCTTGGGTATGCAGAGAGCTATAACCCCTTGAATTAATATCGTAAAAATAGCCTATTTTTGGTTGTGCAGGAACTGTGCAGGAGATTCTGCCCAGATGATCCTTTTCTCTGCCCCTCATAGTGCCCGAAAGGCCGAGTCGCTGCAACGTGGTTGCAGCGACTCGCGCAGGCGCTACATGGCGGAGGGAACCGCACAAAACGGAAGCGGCAGGACGACACCATGCGGGCAAGGCGCAGACAGGACGAAGAGCGCATGAAGGCGCGGGCACGGCGCGTCATGGCACTGTGGTCGCGCGGCCTGTCCGCGCCGGAACACTCGGCGCGCGCGGTCGGGCGCAATGCCTCCACGCATTGCCGCCCATGTTCCTGCTTTCTGTGCAGCGGTCATAAGGACGTGCCCCCGAAACGGGAGCGCGGCTTCGAGGGTCAGGGCTGAAAGCCCCCTTTCGGCGCGGCCCCAAAGGCCGCGCCGTTCTGCTTTGGGGTGGGTCGGGCGGGATCAAAAGAATAGCCGCCGTCACCATGACGGCGGCTCCGCAAAGCGCCGGAGGGTTTCCCCTCCGGCGTGCCGCTTTCAGGCGGCTTCCTTCTGCTCTGCGGCCTGCGGCTGCAAACCGTGGAGATAGTCGGCGGCGCGCTGCGCATGTGCGGCGGCGCTGAAGATGGCGCGTTTGTCCTCTTTCAGCAACTTGATCCAGTTGCCGATATAGGCGGCATGTTCGTCGCGGGGTTCGGGGCTGATCGCAAGATCGGCGCAAAGAAAGGCGGCGCCAAGCTCGGCTACAAGTTCTTCCATCGCATAGCCTTCATCACCCCACCGCTTGCGCCCGAAATCGCGTTCAAGCCTGTCTTTGCCTTTTGTCCAATGGGTCATTTCATGGGCAAGGGTGGCGTAATAAGCTTCTGCCTCGCGGAAAGCTTCAAAGGGCGGCATCTGCACCTTGTCTTCTGCGGGGCTATAGAATGCGCGGTTGCCGCCGTGGCGAATATCCGCGCCAGTCGCGGCAAAGAATGTTTCGGCATGCGTGATGCGCTGCACGGTATCGGCGGGACGCTCTACCAGCGCATAAAAATGCGCGGGCAATCCGTCCACCTGCTCCACGTTAAAGACGGTGTAGCCTTTCATGAACGGAATATCGCGCTCGGATTCCTCGCCGCTCTCGTTGGTTTCGGTCTTGGTGATGGTATTGGCGTAAACAACAAGATTGCCTTTTTCACCTTTGCGGACATTGCCGCCAAGTTCCTGCGCCTGTTTGTAGGTCATTCAGATCGGCGCGTTATAACCGCGCTCACAGGCTGCGCCCCAGAGCATCAGCACATTGATTCCGCGATACGCCTGACCGTTTGACCGCAAAGGGCGGGTAATGCGGCCTGCGGCATGTTCGGCGTTCCACGGCTGGAACCACGGGCGAACACCGCTTTCCAATGCGGTCACGATGGTTTGGGTTACTCTCTCATAAACATCTTGTTTCATTGCCTTTTTCCTTTGGACTTAGGGGTTGCGCATGCAACCGACTAGCCACGCGGCAATGAGCGGGGATTTGCTGTCAGGACCGGAAAACGGGGGATGGCGCGGGCCGGAGCGCAGCGACTACACGGCCCCCGTTTTCCGCCCCTTGGGGCTTGGTCTTGACAGCGAAGGGGCCGCAGGCCCGAAACCAGAAAAAAGCGGCACTGCCGACGACAAGCAAATGGCGGCAGAAGGCCGCACATTCTTTGCGCGCAGGATCGTCACCGGATGGACGAGACGCGGCACGCGGCTCGGTGCTGCAAGGCATAGAGCCTCATCCGGCTCTGTCGGACACGCCCGATATGGCGATTGTTGATCTGGTTATGTCACGGGAACAAACATCGGGGCACCGACGATAATTCCACCCGGCGAGAACAGCGGCGATTCTGACACGGGGCGGGCCGTCCTGTCCGAGTCCTCCCCCATAGCGTCCTATTCATCATGCACCCTGCCAGCGGTCATTCCTCATGGGCGCAAGCCTTGGCAGGCTCCTTCTCTGCGTTGCGGCCCAGTGGGTGCGCCCGGAAATCCGCGCTGGCGTGATCGGGGGTATGAAAGGCCGTGATGGTTGCGGCCTCAAGCAACAGGAGACAATCCCATGCGCCTCATCACCGCCGCCGAACTCGATCACTTGCCGGAAACCGTCCTGCACTCCAAATTCTACCGCGTGAATCAGGAACTGGCGGGCACCAAGCTCGCCACCACCGACCGCGCCAATGCGCTGGCCTCGCTGGAAAACATCAACCGCGCAATCATCACGCGCCGCCTCAAAGGGCCGAGGTTTTAAGCCCGCAAGCAAAAGCCGCCAGTAGGGGATACTGGCGGCTTCTCACCCTCGAAGAGCATGCTGGCCTAAGCCGCCAGCAAATACCCGTTCGCGACGAGCGTATCCACGTCAGGCAATGAAGCGTGCCCGGACATGTTTGCGATGGGCGTCCAGCCATGCCCTGCCCCAAGGCCGTCCAGATCGACGTTGAGACGAAGGCCAGAATAGCCAAAAACCTGAAACTTAACAAAGTCCGCGAGGTTGTGAATCAGAGGATCGTAAGCACCGTTGAGCACGTCGCGTATATCTATCACGTCGCCCTGCGCCATAGAGAAATCGGCAATGGTATCAACCAGCCCGGATGCGCCATCAAGTGCCGTTGCATCGAAATGGAAGGTATCGGCACCCAAGCCGCCATTGAGATAATTGCTGCCAAAGCCACCGCTTAGGAAATCGTCTCCGGCACCGCCCATGAGGTTATCACTACCTGCGCCGCCGATCAGCGTGTCATTGCCCGCGCCGCCGTCAATGTGGTCGTTTCCGTTGCCGCCGATGATGGTGTCATCATAAGCCGTGCCAAAGGCGGTCGTGCTGCCATTGGGCAGGCGCATCACTAAACCGCCTGTCAAATCCCACACCGTATCATCATCGAACACAATCCGTTCGACAGGCCCCACGGTCGCCCCCGTGCTGGCGTTGTAGGTGCCGTTGTTGACGGTGATTTTGTCGTTCGCGCCATATTGGATATAAAGATGGGAAATGACGCCGCCCGTCAGCACCGTGTTCCACATATACACATCGTCCGGTGAAATGCCTTCAAGGCGAATGGTATCCATGCCCTCGCCAGCGTATTCATAGATCGTATCGCAGCCGTCTCCGGCCCTGAACACGTAGGTATCATCACCTGTGCCGCCATGAAGCTGATCGCTGCCAGCGCCGCCAATCAAGGTGTCGTTGCCAGCGCTGCCTATGATATGGTTGGTCCTCGAACCGCCAATGATTGTATCATCGTGGGCAGTTCCATATGCCGTCACAGAGCCAGCGCCCGGCAGGCGCAGCAATAATCCGCCCGTCAAGTCCCAAACGGTTTCATCATCAAACACAATCCGCTCAATATGCCCCACAGTTGCGCCCGTGCTGGCGTTGTAGGTGCCGTTGGTGACGGTGATTTTGTCGGTTGCACCGTACTGGATGATAAGCTGACTTTGCGTGCCGCTGACCAATACGTGGTTCCAGATGTAAACATCTTCGGGCAGGATACCCTCAAGGCGGATCGTGTCGATACCTTCGCCAGTATATTCATAGATGGAATCCAGACCGTCCCCGGCTTTGAACACATAGGTATCGTCACCTGTGCCGCCGTGAAGATTGTCGGCACCGCCGTTACCGATCAGCGTGTTATTTCCGGCGTAGCCATACAGTTGTTCGCCGCCGCTGCCGCCCTTGATAAGATCGCCATAGGCGCTGCCAAAAAGCCCCGCGTTACGGCTATCGGCGTTCCAGAGGTAAAGCCCTTCGCGCAAATCCCATGTCGTGCCGTCATCGAACATGATGAACTCGACATATTCACTGACACGCGAAGCGCCGGAACTGTCCTTTGATGCGCTGATCGTAAAAGAGTCATCATCGGTGTAGCGCACAACCAAGCCGCCGTAGTTGTTCGTCCAAAGGCGAACATTCGCCGGGTCAATGCCACCAAGGAAAATGGCGTCTGTTGTCGTATTGATTGTCTCGTAAATGTTAAGGCTATGGCTGTGAGGCACATCGCCTGCACGGAACACATAAACATCGTTGAAACCGGAATCGTTGAGCGCCCAATATCCGGTTGTAAACGGCGTTGTGAACCGAAGCGCCAAATCTTCCCCAAAATACCCGCCAGAAAGGTTGTCGGTCCAAGTGTCGTAGTGCGGCTTACCAAGCAAATCCTTCATGCCGGATTGGGCAAGAAAATGCGTGGCAACCAGAGTGAATGCGTAATTCCATGCACTCTGAATGGGTGCCACGGTGAGGCCCGCAATAATAGTATTCGGGCCGTTGCCTATGATCGTTCCGTCAAATTTCTCAAGGAAGGCTACCATCCGCGCATCAAGTGCCGTGCCACGGCTGGTCGGGTCCATATCCATCACGCCCGCCCATTCATACATGATGTTGGTCAGCGCAGCGCAGCCTTCAGGTCAAAGCCAGATGAGAATAGGTCTTGCGCTGATTTCGCGGCAAGAGCCTCAACCATATCGAACAGGTCTTCATTCAGGCTCATGGCAATGTAAAGATCGGGAAGCGTTCCATATCCGCGCTGCATAGGCAGGAACAGGCTATTCAGATTTATTTCAACGTCATGATTGTAGATCGTGTTCGTGGGGTTAAAGGTAAACCATACATCAGCGATGGTTTGGGTTTGCCCATTGATCGTAAAGGTTCCTTCTTGGCGGACGTGATTTCCTTCGATGTAATAATTGACACTCGTATAGTTGAGGTTGATGCTCGAAATACCGAGAGAAGCAAGGGTGTATAGCTCATCCGGTTGGCTAAACCCGTCACCGTCCGCATCCAGCCAGACGCGAAGGTCACCAAACTGGGTATCGTTGGCGTCAATCACACCATCGTTGTTGGTGTCATAGGCTGCAAGGGCTTGGAAGCCGTTCGCAGCACCATCAATCTGATTGCCGAACAGTTCCGAATTATCATCAATGATGCCGTTGTCATTGAGGTCGATAGCCAGAAGCCCGGTACCGGCTCCAACCCAGCCGGATTGCTCCCGAAATCCATCGGCATTTATATCCCAATAAACCGCGTCGTTACCATCTACGTTGGTGAGGGAAATTCCGGTTCCCGCTATATCCAATACGAGAGGTGAGCCGTTAGGGCGGGACGCGGCAATGTCATCAGTTACCTTCTGCGCAAGGGTTCCGGTATTTCGTTCCACGGGATTTACGTTGGAGAAAGCGTCTATTATTTCCTGTTGCGTGGGCTGCACCGCCCATGAATCCATGAATAGGGGTCTGACAAGATTTCCATCCACCCCAATTTTGAATATATCCGGGAACAGATTTGATAATTCATTGTAAAAATCCTCCCGCGCTCCTCCGCCATGAACGGCTGGAACATTATTTATAGCGTTCCAATATGCTTCATATGTAAAAACCGCATCTGCGCCATATGAGGCAGACGAGAACGGAAGGGTTCCAGCCAAAGCGATGCCAGTTACAGCCTCTTTTAAATCGTCTCCGTAATTAGGATTGCTCCAGACTCAATCTGCGGTATTAACAAATATATAACGAAGCCTTGTATGTATATTGCATGATCGAATGGAATTTAAAACCTATATTATTTATTTTTGATTGCAGATGTAAAATATATCATTCTATTTACACGGTTCATTCAGGCATGCAATTACGTATCTCCGCTATGTAAGCGTATCTGAGCAGTATACATGACATTGCCGACCATATCGTCAATCTGAATTGCATTTATTTTAGACTGTTCATATTTTGTATTCTCTATACAGGCCTCCAAACTTTTAAACATTCGACTGTCTATTACAACAAATCCACCGGGAAGCTTTGTTCCCACGGGCACGGGAATCGGATCACCTTCTCCGCACCCCGCGAGAAGCGCCATCAATAAAATAGGGATAAGTTTTAATATAGTTTTCTTCATGATGATATTTACTTTCGTTTCCATTCTAAGTTGAAATAATTTCATCGAAACTACTTAAATTCAATAGATATTATGTTTCTATAATACCTTGGTGTTCGCGGCAGCCAATACTTGAGCGATCAAGGCCCCTTCGGTTTGTTAAATGTGCCGCGCAATGGCTTTGGTGATGGTGATGATGATGCAGGTGCGGCTTTCGGCTGCGGTGATGGCTTCGGCGCAGTTGGTGCCGTCATAAATTTCGAGCGGTGGGCGAACCGCGCCAATAGCGCCCGCCAGCCGCGCTTGCGGCGGTTCTTGGCACTCTGTCTTTTCCTTGGATTCAGGAAACGCGAGAGCACGCGGCGCACGGTCGGCATAAAGCCCGGCACCAGTTCCGGCGGTGTTTCAAACTCGCCGCCGTCTTTTTCGGTTTCTTCGTCCCGCGCTGTGAAGGCCCGCGCAAACTGCGAGAAGATACCGGACAGGGGCAGGAAGCGTGAATCCCCTGTTGCCAGTATGTCGGCGCTGCCTTCGCCCGCTATTCCCGTGGCAACCTTTTTCTTTTTTGTCCGGCCCGGTTCTGGTTGCAAGAAGCGCGAGCCGTTTACTTTGTCCTTGATGGCGGGCCGTCCGGCCCGCGTCCCTGCTGCCGCGCCTGTTCGGCGGCGCGGCGGTCTTCCTCGATCTGTTCCAGCAAACGCGCGGCGCAGGCGGCGTCCGCTGCGTAACGCTGGCGTTCGCGCTCGAATCCCGCCTGCTGGTCGCGGCGCTGCTGCGCGTGGCGTTCTTGCAGGGCGTCCAGTTCCTCGGCGCGGTTCTGCGCGAGCAGCATTTCCATGTCGGCCTTCTCATGCGCCTGCCGGAAATACATCTGCCGCCATTCCTTTTTCCGCGCCGCAAGCTTCTCCGCGCCACGGCCCGGATTGAGGCGGTTTTGCAGGGCTTCGATATAGCCTTCCATGCCGCTGGCGACGGCGCGTTGCTCCCGTTTCAGGCGGTCGCGCTCGGCTTTATGCTGACGCGCAAGGCCCTCCATTTTGGGTTCGTCATCCAGTTTGAGGTATGCGATCTGGCGCAGTTCGGCGGCATGCCATGCGGCAAGTTTCGCGGCATCGGCCTTTTCGCGCTCGGCAAGCGCCTGCGCCACGGCGGGGGAAAGGATGGCTGCTGCCGGAGTCTCTTCTTCCGGCGGCGGGATCTCGCTGCGCGTGTCCGGCACGGGCGCAAGATCTTCCACGGGCGGGCGCTGCATCTCGAAAGGTGGCGGTGGCGGCTGCGCCGCTTCCCGCCTTACGCCCTGCTGCGCTTTGGCTTCGGCGGCGGTGGGCAGCGTGTTGCGGTCCACGTCCGCCATGAAACTGCGCGTGTCCGCCACCTTCATTTTCAGTTCGCGGGCGAGACTGAGCACGGAACCTTCAGCCGTCACCAGCACAAAATCCCGCCTGTCGCTCTGCGCCAAGATATAGCCCGCTTCTTCCACGGCGGCTTTGAATGCCGTGCCGCTGTCGCAGGACTCCTTATGGCGGCGATCCGCGCCCGCCGCTCCGGCACGGAAAGGCCGCTGCGCTCGGCCTGCTGGTGTTCGGCATGGCTGACGCCTGCGCGGGGAAACTCCGGCTGCTTGGTGCGGTCGCGTTTGGCATGTTTACCCGGCACATGCTCATGCCCGAACTCGCGTTCCAGTTTCAGGCTGGCGCGTTCATGGGCCAGATAATTGTTGCTGTCGCTGCGCATGGTCATGGTTTCAAGGTCGGTGCGTGCCCAGACGACATGGATATGCTGGCGGCCTTTCTTCTCGTGCATGACGACGGCGCGCGGCTGCCCGTCCAGCCCTAGTTCCTGTTCCAGCACCTCCACGGCCCGCGCCCATTGCGCGGGCGTCATGTCATAGCGGGCGTCCGGGTCGATATTGACGTGATAGAGGCCCTTCTTCCCGCGCGTCCCTTCGGAGAGGGTCTGCCAGTCGCGGAAGGTGGCGGCGAGATCATCGAGGCCGGAATCCAGTTCCAGCACCTTCATCATCTCGTTGGTATCGGTGCGCTCAAGGTGGGCGGCAAGCTGGCGTGGTCCGGCGCGTGATCCCCCCTTGATAATCATGCGTCACGCCTCCGGTGGCGGCGGGATGAATTTCGACGCCGCCGATGGGCTGGCGGGCGAAGCGCCGTCCGGCTCCTTGCCGAGCGCGTCATAGATCAGGCCGCGCAGCCGGGCATGATCGGTCAGCGCGGCGCGAAGGTCCGGCAGGACGGTTTCCGCGATGCCGCCCGTATGCAGGTATCGGGCGATCTGGTTCAGGTTGCTGCCGATCTTGCCGAGGTGCCCCAGCACCTCACGGAGCGCGGCGGCGTCGGCGGGCAAGCGCCGCTGCGCGCGGGGACCGGCATTGCCGATGGCGGCTGCCCGCAGAAAGGCGGCGGCGGCAAGCCCGGCCTTGTCGGCACGGTCCAGAAAAGCCGCATGTTCGTCCTCGGTCATGCGGGCTTTGATCTGCCGGGTGCGTTGCCGCTTCTCGGATTTGCGCCTGTCGGCGCGGGGCCGGTCGGGCGCGTCATCCGTCATGCCGTGCCCCCGATATGGGGCAGGCTCCCCAAGGCGCGGTGAACGATATAGCGCGCCACGTCGTCACCGTATCCGGTGGCGCGGGCCAGCATGCGCGCGAAGGCCAGAGGATCGGACGGCGGCGCTGCCGTCGGGCCGTCATTCTCGTTTGGGGCCATACCTCCTCCTTTGCTACACGGCACAATGCCGCTCCATTGTCGTCACCGGGACGAAACCCGGCTGAGGTGCAGGAACAGCGTGTCCTGCGTGTGGTCGAGGGGGCGCAACCCCTCGTCAAGGTGCAGGGGCATGAAAGCCGCCTGCGCGTTGTCCAGAGCACGCAAGCTCTGGTCGTGGGTGCCGGGACGCGATAGTCTCCGGCGAGTGGGCCGAGGGGTGCGATAGCCCCTCGTCGGGTTCCAAGGGCGATGCGCCTTGGTGGGTCCGGGGCAAAGCCCCGGTCTTGGGTCGGAGGGAGCACGAAGGCTCCCCGCACGGGTGCATGGGGTGTGAAACCCCTGCTCTGGAGGGATGCAACGGGAGGGCGAAGCGCCGCCCTTGCCAAGCCAGCGCCCCCTTTGGGGCGCGGGGACGGGTACCCCGTCCATGGCTTACACACTCTCCTAAACCACACTTTAGGATAGCACGGGACGGGCGCGGGGTAGCAGCGCATGCAGCCGGAGAAAATCCGGGGCGGATGCGGGCCGTGCCGTTTGTTTCAATGCCACTGCTGCACCACGGAATCAGCCGAGAGGTGCGGCGTCGAGTATAGCACAATCCCAGATGTTGCGCCGCCACAATCATGACGCCGCCTCTTTCGGGGCGCGGACGTAGGGGTTGCTGTCAAAGGCCAGCGGTGGCTCCCAATACAGCTTGGGGTAGCGTTCCGCGAGACTGGCGAAGGCTTCGGGCAAGCGCCAGTAATCGACAGGCCGGAGATAATGGGCGCGGTCTTCGGGGTTGATAAGGATGGCAATGTCACGCCCAAGGGCCAGCACCTCGTCCGGCATGAGAAGTGATCTGCCCGTCTCGCCGTAATTGACGCTCTCGCCTTTGCCAGCGCCGCCCGGCCCCTCGTTCTCGGACTCGCCGCGCCCGATCGTGCGCACGGTCTGCTTGCCAAGGGTGTCGGAGAGGTATTTCGCGCTCTCAAGGTCATTAACGTTGCAGAACCACTTATAGGCGCAGTTGGACAGGATGGTGCCCGCCGCCGCGCCGTAAAGGTCTTTCAACTGGTCAAGGCCCTGCACGATGAGGGTGAAGTCGATACCGTAGACGCTCATGGTCGCAATATCGCGGGGCATGTCGTCTATCCGCCCCAGCGCCGGAAACTCGTCCATCAGGATCATACAGCGGTGTGCGGGGCGCTCTTCCAGCGGATGCCGCTTGAAGGTGTGCATCGCCGCCGTGGTCATCAGCCGCAGCCATGTGCGCTGAGTGTCGATGCGGTCGGGCGGAATGACCAGATAGACCGTCACCGGGTCGCGGATAAGGTCCGCCATGTCAAAACTGGACGTGGCGGTCGCGGCATTCACTTGCAGGTCGGAAAGAAACTTCGTGCTTTCCGACAGGTTGGACATGATGCCCGAATAGGTTTCCTGCGCGAGGTCCAGGAACGGGCTGACCATTTCGCTGATCGCTCCGCCGAAGGCACTGGATGCCGCCATGGGCGCAAGGAATTTATCGGTGAAGTCCTTACGGCTAAGGCTGACAATCTCGCGGGCACGGGCGAGCGTTTTTGTCTCGCCCGGCTGGTCGGTAATCCAGAGCAAGACCGCCGCCAGCACATTGGCGGCGCTGCCTTGCCAGAAACGGTCCTTGTCGCCGGGGGGTGACGGGCAGACGGCTCCGGCAAGCGCCTGCGCAACCGCCACGGCATTGGGGTCGTTGCGGTCGAGCACATCGAGCGGGTTGAACGTGGCGGGCGTCAGGCCGCGCTCTTTGAACGTGCTGGCAAGCTCGCCCCACGGATTGACGATGCGAACGGCGCGGTTGAGCATACCCAGACGGACGCGGGCCGTGATGGCGGCATTCTCGCCCTTGGGGTCAATCACGATGGCGGAACCCGCATAGCGCAGGAGCGTGGGCACGATCACCCGCGTTCCCTTGCCTGTCCGTGTCCGCGCCACAATCAAGGTATGATGTTCCGGCGTGGACAGGATGGGTGCGCCGGGCTGTGCGTCCAGCGGCACCTTGTCGAGTTCGGGGGCGCTGCTCTTGCCGAAAAACACGGCCCGCACCGCATAGAAGAAACCCGGCATGTCGGGCCGCATGTCGGCATAACGCGCCGTGCCGTAGTTATCGGACAGCGGCGGCGGTGCCTCCTTGGGCGGCGGCTTCCGGTGGCGCAGCAGCAGCCACGCCGGAACACCGATGAACACCGCCAGCGCAATCATGAAGCCGTATTCGCCAAGGCGGGAAAGGAAGCCTGCCACGGCATCGCGGGCAGATTGCCATGCGCTTTCTGTGCCGGAAGGCGCAGGCGGCTCCGGCTCCGCTGCGGGCGCGTATCGCGCCCGCTCCGCCGCATGGCGCGGGGCCGCAAGCGCCTCCGCCCTTTGGATAAGCTGCCTTTCCCACGCTGGCGCACGTTCACGCCACTTGGCGCGAATGGCTGCAATATCGTGGTCTATCGCGGCGCGGCGTGCCTGTCGTCCGGCTTCATCAAGCTGGGTATTCTGCCCAAGGAACAGATTGCGGTCCTCCACCATAAGCGTGGCGAGGCGGTCGGCGTCCTGCTCCATTTCCACGGCCTGCGCGGGGGAAAGCGATTGCGCCGCTGCTGGCAGGGCGAAGGCCAGAAGCAGCCCGAAAAACACGGCGAGCGCGGCAAGGCGGGCGCCTGCCACGCGCACCATCAGAACGGCCCCCGTTCGGCGGGCGGCATGTCCTTTGCCGCTCTATCGCTGTTTGGCACCACCAGTTCGGGCGCACCTGCATCGGCGCAAAGGCCGTTCCAGATTGCCGCAAAATGCGGGTGGCTGGTCGGGTCGATGGCGAAGCCATGCAGCAGGTGCTCAAGCTGATTGCTGACACGCCGCGCCAGAACATGCTCCGGCGAATCGGGGGCACGTCCGGCACGGGCAGCGTCGATTCCCTCGGTGTGCATCAGCAGCGCGAGCAAGCCCGGCTGCACCTCCACCGTCACCGGCACGGGGGCGGCGGCATCATTCATGGCAGCGTCCAGAACGCCTTGCAAAGCACATACATCCGTATGCGCCTCGAAGGCTTCTGTCAGGCGGGCCAGCTTCGGGTGCGGTGGGGTATCAGGCGTGTTGCCTTCCTTTTGTTCCCAAGCAGATAGCGCCGCGTCGTCACCTTCTGCCCTGCGCTCGTCTTCCGCCATGCTGCTCCCCTCGAATGGTCATGCGTCCTTATGCCTGCGCGTGACGGCAATCCGGACTCAAAGAACCTTGCGCATGCCCGGCAAGACACACCATGCGGCGGGAGCGAACTACATATCTATTTGCGCACAAACACCTTTCCCTGTCACAATCTAAAGAGTGAGGGGGCGCGTCAAGCTTACCATGCCACATAGCGGCAGCGTATGACATGCGCCCCCGGATCGGGGGACACGTGAAATGGCTGGCCTGCGGGACTGATTTCATCGTGGCGGACGTCATCCGCTGGCGCGAGCCAGTCTGGAAACCGCAGCCACGCACCTCCAAAAAGAAGCCCTCCATCATCGGGCAGCGCACCATCACAGGCCAAGTCGTCAAGATCGACCGCGCCGGATGGGTGCATATCGAGGTCACGGCATGCACCGTCGAGCCTGCGCCCCAGTGGGCGCGACCTATTGTCCCTCTCGACAACGGCGAATCCATTCGCCGCCAGCGCGGCAAGATCGGACAAGGCAAGGTGCAGCGGTTGCCGCGGAGCGACGAATCCGCCCGTGCCGCTGTTCTGGGTTCGCGTTTCGTGAAGACATGAAAGGCACCGGAGCGCAGCTATGCCGCGCCCCGGTCACGGGGGCCTACCACCACGAGTCATAGAAAACCGTCTTGCCTTCGGCGATGGCGGCGCGGGCCTTGGCGATGAACGCGAGGTCATCGTCGTTCTAGCTGCCGTCCGACTCGCCGAAGAAGAAGCCCGCAGTCGGGGGCAGATTGCCCGCCCGCACATCGGCTTCCAGCCGGTCGAGGTCTTCCGTCGTCAGGGTCAGCGTGATGCAGTTGAACAGTTCTGTGCCGCCCTTCTGGAAGTAAAGGTCTTCCATCCAGCCGTGCAGATTCGGGTGCTTGCGCCAGTAGTGGATTCGGTCGGCGTCGTCGGCCTTGAAGCCGAAGGCCACCGCTGGTTTCTCAGTGGTCGTGTGTGCATACATATCCAATCCCATGTGATTGCTCCTTTTGTTGGGGTTGATCGTCCCGAAGGACGCGAACCCCGGAGCGGCGGGACCAAGCTGCCGCCGTCATGGGCAACACGGCCCGCAAGGGGTGGTGCGGGCAGCCCATTGACGGCAAAGCGCCCGACGCAAGGTTGCGCGGCATAGTCTGAGGGCGATCAACCCCACCGGAGCGGAAGGGTCGGTATGTTGTGCATGTCAGAGGTGGGAACCGGCGAAGGCATAGCCCAAGTTACGTAAAGCGTAGCTTTACAGGCAACGAGCCGCCCTATAGGCTGGGAACCGACTCAAGGGGCGTTTCAACCGGATAGCGCAACGATGACGGACGACGATGACCTTCGGCTTAAGAAGCCTGCCCATCCGGGCGCTTTCGTGAAGCATGAGGTGCTGCAACCGCTCGGCCTGTCCGTGACGGAAGCAGCGGACGCCCTCGGCGTCACACGGCCTGCGCTGTCGGCGCTTCTGAACGAGCGGGCGCACCTGTCACCGGACATGGCGCTCCGGATCGAAAAGGCGTTCGGCGTCTCGATGGAGACGCTGATGCGGATGCAGAACAGCTACGATATTGCTCAAGCCCGCAAACGGGCGGGAGAAATCAAGGTCGAGCGGTACACGGGAATGAATACGAAGGGGCGGGCATGACGGAATCGAGTTTCAAGGGCAAAGAGTTTGTCTGTAGCCACCATCTGGCAGCGCCCTTCTGCCCGCCTGTGCCCGATGAAGGCAGGTCTTTCGATCCGCAGTCCGCTATCAATAGAGCGGCGCGCTAATGAAACTTCTGCGCAATACCGGAAATGAGCGCGTCATTGATCGGCTCCGAGACTGGCTTCAGCCGGATTCGGCGTTTGATCTCATGTCGCCGGACTTCTCGCTCTACGCATTTGCAGAAGTGCGCGATCATCTGAAGAAGGCCGGACGCTGCCGTATTCTTCTCGGTGCCGACACTGCCCTTGCCGATTCCCTCTACGGTGGATCGGGTGACATTGCCGCGCGCGGCAAACTGCAAGGGCGTTGGCTTGCCAAAGTTGCCGGTGAATGGCTGAACAAGCATGCCGAAGTGCGGCACGTCCCGACAGCGCCACCTCAATCCATGATTGTCGTTTCCGGCGACGACGACCGCCATGTCCTGACCGGCACATGTCCGTTCACGACCGAAGGTCTGGGTATCACGCCCGGCGACCGGCTGGGCCTTGTTCAGCTCTCCGATACGGACGCGGAAGCGGCGGCTTATGCCGATTGGTTTCAGGCGAATTGGAACGGCCTAAAGCCGACAGGAGGCCAGCTTGCTACCCGCCTCGACGATGCGTCGAGCCATCGCCCGCCATCGCTGCTCTATTTCAAAGTGCTCTTCGAGCTGTTCAAGGATTTGGGCGACGAGCTTGACGAGGAACGGATTATCAAATCCGCCACCGGCATTCGTAACACCACCGTCTGGAACAAGCTTTTCAAGTTCCAGCGTGACGGCGTTGTTGGTGCTATCGACAAGCTGGAACGCATAGGCGGTTGCATTATCGCTGACAGCGTCGGCCTTGGCAAAACCTTCGAGGCCCTTGCCGTCATCAAATATTACGAGCTGCGCAACGACCGCGTTCTTGTTCTCTGCCCCAAGCGCCTGCGCGACAACTGGACGCTCTATAAGGCCAACGACCGGCGCAATATCCTTGCGTCCGACCGCTTCAATTATGACGTGCTCAATCACACCGACCTGTCGCGCGACGGCGGCATGTCCGGCGACATCGACCTCAGCCATGTGAATTGGGGCAACTACGACCTTGTCGTGATCGACGAGTCCCACAACTTCCGCAACAAGGCGACCCATAAGGACCGCGATACCCGTTACGACCATTTGATGAAGCGCATCATCAAAGCGGGCGTCAAAACCAAGGTGCTCATGTTGTCAGCCACGCCGGTCAACAATCGCCTTGCCGACCTCAAGAACCAGATCGCCTTCATGACCGAAGGTAATGACCTCGCCCTCATGGGCCACGGCATCCAGAGCATCGAGGCCACCATCCGCAAGGCCCAAACGCAGTTCAACCGCTGGCTGGACCTGCCCGAAACCGACCGCCGCCCCGCGCGGCTGATGGATATGCTCGGCTTCGACTATTTCAAGCTGCTCGACCTTTTGACCATCGCCCGCTCGCGCAAGCACGTCCAACGCTATTACGGCACCGAAGAAACCGGTCAGTTCCCGGAGCGTCTGCGCCCCGTCAACATCAAGGCCGACGTGGACCTTGCCGGAGAGTTCCGGCCTATCCGCGACATCAACAACGAAATCAGACGGCTCACGCTCGCCGCCTATGCGCCGCTGCGCTACGTCCTGCCGCACAAACAGGCCGTCTATGACGAGAAATACAGCACCAAGATCAGAGGCGGCGAAAGCTTTTTCCGGCAGGTGGACCGCGAGGAAAGCCTCATCCACCTGCTGCGCGTCAATATCTTGAAGCGCATGGAAAGCTCGGTCGCGTCCTTCGCGCTCACCATCAAGCGCCAGCTTGCCGATGTGAATGCGCTCTTGGCGAAGATCGACGCCCACGATGAAAGCGTGGACGAGGTTTCTATCGACGATGTCGATATAGACGATCCTGCTTTCGAGGCCCTGTTGATAGGGCGCAAGGTCAAGGTCTTGCTCCACGACGTTGACCGCGTTCGCTGGCGGCAGGATTTGATCGAGGACCGCAACCGCCTTGCCACGCTGCTGTCCGCAGCACAGGCCGTCACGCCGGAACGCGACGCCAAGCTGGCGGCACTGAAAGACGTGATCGCTCGCAAGGCCGCAGCCCCGATCAATGCCGAGAACCGCAAAATCCTGTTGTTCACCGCCTTTGCCGATACGGCGGATTATCTCTACGCGCAGCTTGCGAGCTGGGCGAAGAACGAGCTTGGGCTTGAAACCGCCGTTGTCTCCGGCACGGGCGCGAACAAGACAAGCCTGCGCGGGCTGCGCGGCGATATGAGTTCGATCCTCTCGGCTTTCTCGCCACGCTCGAAAGAGCGCCCGGAGGAAATGAGCGCCGAAGGCCAGATCGACCTGCTGATTGCCACCGACTGTATTTCCGAAGGGCAAAACCTTCAGGACTGCGACTTCCTCACCAATTACGATATTCACTGGAATCCCGTGCGGATCATCCAGCGGTTCGGGCGCATCGACCGTATCGGCTCGACCAACACCCGCATCCAGTTGGTCAATTTCTGGCCCAACATGGAGCTGGACGAATATCTCGACCTCGAATCCCGCGTCAGCGGGCGCATGGTGCTGCTCGACGTGTCCGCGACGGGCGAGGAAAACGTCATCGAGTTTCAGGCCGGAAACCAGATGAACGACCTCGAATATCGCCGCGCTCAACTGCAAAAATTGCAGGACGCGGTGATCGACCTTGAGGACTTGTCGAGCGGCGTTTCCATCGCCGATCTCACGCTCAATGATTTCCGCATCGACCTTGCCGGATATATGCGCGAACACCGCGAACGGCTCGAAAGCCTGCCGCCCGGCACCTATGCTGTGGTGCCCGCGCCCGATGCATCTGCGCCAGAAAGCGACCTGCCGCCCGGCGCTATTTTCTGCCTGCGGGCTGTTGGCGAGGCGGCGGAGCGCGCCGCCGAACCCGGCTACCCGCTGAGTCCCAATTTCGTCGTCCATGTCGGCGGCGATGGCGAGATGCTGCTACCCTATACGCAGGCCAAACAGGTGCTCGACCGGCTCAAGAAAGCCGCCATCGGGCGCGACCTGCCCGATGCCGAAGCCTGCGCACGCTTCGACAAGGCCACCCGATATGGCCGCGACATGGAGGATTATCAGGCGCTTCTTGCACGCGCCGTCGCCTCCATCGCTGGCAAGAGCGAGGAGCGCGCCGTCGCCAGCCTGTTCAGCCCCGGCGGCACTCACGCGCTGAAAGGCGAGTTTGCCGGTATCAACGATTTCGAGGTTGTCGCCTTCCTTGTCATCCTGCCGGATATGGGGGCTGCATGACGGCGAGTGCGGATTTCCTCGCCATCGTCAACGCGCTGGGCCTTCCGCCCGGCGCGCGCGTCGATTCCCGCGTCCCGAAGAAGCTGCTGGTCGAGCAAGGTGCGCCGACCGCCGCCGACAAGCGCGCTATTCAGGACGGCATCGACGAGCTGCAATGGTTCGCTGCCTGCAAGCCCGCCACCGTCGGCGTTCCGGTGTTTTCCGACGATACCCGCGAGTATCTTGAGATTGCCGTTGTCGGCTGCGCTTTCCGTTCCGGTGCGAAGGCGGCGCGGCTGATCGAGCTGATCCACCGCGCCATTCCCTACCCCCTGCTGCTCGTCACCACCGCCGACGAAAGCGGCCTTGCCGTATCGGCGGCACATAAGCGCCATGCGCAGAACGAGGCGGGCCGCACGGTGATCGAGCATGTCGTCGTGGCAAGCGGCCTGCGGGCCGATGCGGTGGATTCCGTGCAGGTCGCCTTCCTGAAAAGTCTCGCTCTGGCGCAACAACCGCGTACCGACCTGTTCGCCCTCTATGCGGGCTGGATCGCCCGGATCGAGGCCATCAACGCTGCCCGCCTGACGGGCGCGTTTGCCCCGACCGACGATCAGGAAGCCATCGCCCGCCGCCGCGCCGCGCTCGACGCGCATGTGCGGATCACTAAAGAAATCGAAGGTCTGCGCGCCAAGGCCAAGCGCGAGAAGCAGCTTAGCCGCCGCGTGGACCTTAACCTCGAAATCCAGCGGCGCGAGGCTGATCTCGCCGCCTATGCAAACCAACTATGACGCCAAGGGGGAATCCATCTCACATGCCTGAAATCAAAAAACTCGTTCTGGATGACCCTGCCACCAAGAGCGCCGACATTGTCGCCGGAAATGTCGATGCTCTGAAAGCTTTGTTTCCCGATGCTTTCAAGGAAGGCGGCATTGACTTCGACGTGCTCCGGCAACTGCTGGGCGGAGCCGTCGATGAAAAGGACGAGAAATACGGGCTGAACTGGCACGGCAAGCGCAAGGCGCGGCAGATCGCCCTGACGCCGTCTACCGGCACGTTGCTCCCGTGTCCGGATGAAAGCGTGGATTGGGATACGACGCAAAACCTCATGATCGAGGGCGATAACCTTGAGGTGCTGAAACTCTTGCAGAAGAGCTACGCGGGCAAGGTCAAACTCATTTACATTGATCCGCCCTATAACACCGGGAGGGACTTTGTTTATCCCGACGACTTTCAGGATAGCATCAAGAATTATCTCAGCCTGACCGGCCAGATTGACGACGGTGGAGCGAAAGCTTCATCCAACACTGAATCATCAGGCCGTTTCCATACGGACTGGCTGAATATGATGTATCCGCGCCTGAGAGCAGCTAGGACGCTACTCGATCAAGACGGCGTGATGTTTATGTCGATTGACGACGGTGAACAAGGTAATCTCCGAATGCTATGCGACGAGATATTCGGCGAGGAAAATTTCGTCACCAATATCATCTGGCAAAAGAAATTTGCTCGCCAGAATGACGCTGCATACTTCTCGACAATGCACGACTTCATGCTCTGCTATGCAAAGAACTCGAAAAGATTTGATCCCGATGGCTGGGAGCTGAAACTTCTTCCCAGAAACGAATCCGATCAAGAAGGCTACAGAAACCCTGACAATGATCCTCGTGGTCCGTGGACCTCTGTCGTTCTTTCGGCAAAATCCGGCACGGATAAGTTGATCTATCCAATCATAACCCCATCCGGCCGAAAATGCCTCCCTCCGCAGGGCCGGTACTGGGGCGTCTCGCAAGAAAGACTAAAGGTATTGATAAGCGACAATCGAATCTGGTTTGGGGCCAAGGGCGATGGAATACCGCGACTGAAAACGTTCTTGAGTGAGGTGCAAGCCGGGCTACGGCCCAATAGTATTTGGTTTCATGAGGAAGTGAGTCACAATCAAGAGGCCCGACAATCGCTGAACAAGTTATTTGATGGGAAGGCTGTATTTGATAGCCCAAAGCCGGTGCGTTTGATCCAACAGGTTTTGCAGGTCGGTCTGAAAAACGACGACGGCCTTGTTATAGATTTCTTCGCTGGCTCAGGAACAACTGCCCATGCAGTTCTGCAACAGAACGCAGCGGACAACGGGCACAGACGTTACATACTTGTACAAATTCCAGAGCCGCTTTCGACGGACGCAGACGAGCAAAAATCAGCGGCCACGTTCTGCCAAGAGCTTGGCAAACCTCTCAATGTGGCCGAGCTGACCAAAGAACGAATCCGGCGCGCAGCAAAGGCCGTGAAGAAGGAGAACCCTACCTTTTCAGGCGATCTCGGCTTCCGTGTCTTCAAGCTCTCTCCCTCCAACATTGTCGCATGGGAGCCGGAACCGACCGACCTCGAAGGCACCTTGCTCGCCAATGCCGAGCACCTTGTGCCGGGCCGCACCGAACAGGACGTGCTCTATGAGCTGTTGCTTAAGCTGGGACTCGACCTGTGCGTTCCTATCGAGAAGAAAGACATTACAGGGAAGGCCGTCCATTCTGTCGGTGGCGGCGCACTGATCGTTTGCCTTGCCGATGGCATCACCACTAATACGGTTGAAACCGTCGCCAATGGCATCGTCGCATGGTGGAAGGAACTCGCGCCCGCCGTTGATACCCGTGTCGTGTTCAAGGATTCCGGCTTTGCCGATGACGTAGCCAAAGCCAACATGGCGGCGATTCTCAACCAGAACGGCATCCTCGACGTGAGGAGTCTGTGATGAGCACGGAAAGTTTCGTTACCTTCGCCTACGGCTCCAACATGCCCGCCGCGCGCTTGCGGGAACGGTGCCCTTCCGCGCGCGCAATCGGTATTGCCGAACTGACCGGCTATGAATTGCGCTGGCACAAGCGCAGTCGGGACGGGTCGGGCAAGTGCGATATTGCCGCCAGCGCCGCCGCCGATGTTGCCGTGTTTGGCGTACTCTATGAGATCGCGGTGCACGAGAAACGCGCGCTTGACCGCGCCGAAGGCTTGGGCGTCGGTTACGAAGAAATCGAGATCGAGGTTCTTTGCGGCGGCAATCCGATAACAGCCAAAGCATATAGAGCGACCGATACCGATCCCGCGCTTCGCCCCTATACATGGTATCGCGCCTTGGTCATCGCGGGCGCGCGGGAACACGGGTTTCCCGCGTCCTATGTCGCGGGGCTGGAATCCGTGCCTGCCGACGAGGACGAAAACCGCTCGCGCCACGATAAGCACATGGCGCTGATCGAGGGGGTGCAGGCATGAAACTGCATTTCGAGCCGAACCTCGACTATCAGCACACCGCCATCGAATCCGTCTGCGACCTGTTTCGCGGGCAGGAGATCAACCGCACCGAATTTACCGTCACCCGCCAAGCGGGGGGTGGCGCGCAGCAAGAGCTTGGCCTTGTCGAAAACGCGCTGGGCATCGGCAACCGCCTGACCCTGCTCGACGACGAGATCATTTCCAACCTGAACGAAATCCAGCTCAAGAACGGCCTGCCGCCGTCCGTCAGCCTCGCGTCAGGTGACTTCACCGTCGAAATGGAAACGGGCACCGGCAAAACCTACGTCTATCTCCGCACGATTTTCGAGCTGAACAAACGGTTCGGATTCACGAAATTCGTGATCGTGGTGCCGTCCGTCGCCATCAAGGAGGGCGTCTACAAGACGCTCCAAATCACCGAGGACCATTTCAAGGGCCTCTATTCCGGTCAGCCCTTCGACTATTTCCTCTACGATTCATCGAAGCTGGGGCAAGTTCGCAATTTCGCCACCAGCCCGACCATTCAGATCATGGTTGTGACCGTGGGGGCGATCAACAAGAAAGACGTGAACAACCTCTACAAGGACAGCGAAAAAACCGGCGGCGAAGCGCCCATCGACCTGATACGCGCCACTCGCCCTGTCATTATCGTGGACGAGCCGCAAACCGTGGACGGCGGCCTTGAGGGACGCGGTAAAGAAGCCCTCAGCGCCATGAATCCGCTCTGCACGTTACGCTATTCCGCAACCCATGTTGACAAGCACCACATGGTTTACCGGCTGGACGCCGTGGACGCCTATGAGCGCAAGCTGGTCAAGCAGATCGAAGTGGCCTCGCTCGAAGTCGAGGGCGGGCACAACAAAGCCTATCTGCGTTTCCTCTCTGCCAGCAATGCGCGCGGTGCCGTTACCGCCAAGGTCGAAATCGACGTGCAGCAAGGTGGGCAGGTTCGCCGCAAGGAAGTCACCGTGCAAGATGGCGACGACTTGGAGGATACGACGGGTCGCGCCATCTATAAGGATTGCCGCATCGGCGAAATCCGGGTCGCGGGCAAAGATTCTCTGCTCGAAGTGAAAACCGCCGGTTCGGAATCCTTCCTCGCTGTTGGGCAAGCCATCGGCGATGTTGACGCCGATGCCGTTAGGCGGCTCATGATCCGCCGCACGATCACCGAACACCTTGAGAAAGAGCGCCGTCTTGCGCCGCTCGGCATCAAGGTGCTCAGCCTGTTTTTCATCGACGCCGTGGAGCACTACCGCTCCTACGACGAGGATGGAAACACGGTGAAAGGCAAATATGCGGCAATCTTCGAGGAAGAATATCGCCGTGCCGCAAAGCTTCCCGAATATGCCAGCCTGTTCAAGGAAGTGGGCCTCGAAACCGACGCCGGAGAAGTGCATGACGGCTATTTCTCCATCGACAAGAACAAGCGATGGACCGACACCGCCGAGAACAATCAGGCCAATCGCGACAGCGCCGAACGCGCCTATAACCTCATTATGAAGGACAAAGAGAAGCTCCTGAGCTTCGATACGAAGCTCAAGTTCATCTTCTCCCACTCCGCGCTGAAAGAGGGTTGGGACAATCCCAACGTGTTCCAGATTTGCGCGCTGCGCGAAATCGGCACCGAGCGCGAACGCCGCCAGACCATCGGGCGCGGCCTGCGCCTCTGCGTCAACCAGCAGGGCGAACGGCTGCGCGGCTTCGAGATCAATACCCTGACCGTAATCGCCACCGAGAGCTACGAAGCCTTTGCTGAAAACCTACAGAAAGAGATCGAGGCCGATACCGGCATCCGTTTCGGCATCGTCGAAAAGCACCAGTTCGCGGCTATCTCCGTCCAGCAAGAGGACGGCACCCTCGCCATGCTGGGATTCGAGGAGTCCACCGCGATTCACGAATATCTCAAAGGTGCCGACTTCATCGACGCCAAGGGCAAGGTGCAGGACAAGCTGCGCACGGCGCTGAAAGACGGAACGCTGACCGTTCCCGACGAGCTTGCTGCGCACCTGCCGCAGATCAAGGAAATCCTGCGTAAGATCGCTGGGAAACTCGACATCAAGAACGCCGACGACCGCAAGGCCGTGCGCGTGCGCAAGGAAGTCCTGCACAGTGCAGAATTTCAGGCGTTATGGGACCGCATCAAGCACCGCACGACCTATCGCGTTCATTTCGACAACGCCAAGCTGATCGAGGATTGCACCAAGGCGATTTCCAACGCGCCGCCCATCACCAAGGCGAAAGCTGTCATCCGCAAGGCTGACCTCGCCATCGGTCAGGGGGGCGTGATTGCTACCGAAACCGCTATGTCCGGCCCCGTCACCATCGAAGAAGGCGATATTGCCCTTCCTGACGTGCTGACCGACCTTCAGGACCGCACCCAGCTTACGCGCCGCAGCCTTGTCACCATCCTGACCGAGAGCGGCAGGCTTGGCGATTTCAAGCGCAACCCCCAAGCCTTCATCGAGCTGGCGGCGGAAACCATCAACCGCACCAAACGCCTCGCGCTCGTGGACGGTATAAAATACCAGCGGGTCGGCGACGATCACTTCTACGCGCAGGAGCTATTCGAGCAGGAGGAATTGACCGGCTATCTGAAGAATATGCTTCAGGATACGCAGAAATCCGTGTTCGAGCATGTCATCTACGACTCCGGCGGCGTCGAACGCACCTTCGCCGAACAGCTTGAAAAGAACGAGGCGGTGAAGGTTTACGCCAAGCTGCCGGGTTGGTTCAAAGTCCCCACGCCGCTCGGCACCTACAATCCCGATTGGGCGGTGCTGGTGCAGGTGGACGGCGCGGAACGCCTGTATTTCGTTGTTGAGACGAAAGGCAGTCTGTTCACCGACGACCTGCGCGACAACGAGGCCGCGAAGATCGCCTGCGGCGAAGCGCACTTCAAGGCGCTCGCCGTTGACGCGAATCCGGCCCGCTACGTCAAAGCCACCAAGATCGACGACCTCATGGAGCATTGCTGATATGGGCGACGTTCCCACCGACATCTGCGATGGCATCTGGGACGATGGCGAATGGATAAGCTGGGATGAGATTAACCAGCAAATCCAATACAAGGAATGGCGCGCCCGCTATCCCAATGCCGACCTGTCGCTTGTCCCGATATTTGAATCGTTAATCGGCGCTGCCGAAGAATATTACCAGCTCACCGGCAGCCACCTCCAAGTGTATGGTGATATAGGTGAACTTTATGGGGCGATCACCCATGGCATAAAGCTGCATCGGAATTATGCGCAGGGATCGGACGGTCGGCTTGGCAACTATTTTGTAGAAGTGAAAACCATTACGCCTTTCAAGAATCGCGATGTGGTCGAGATCAACATAGATCAAAATTTCAGTACAGTCCTGATCGTTAAAGTTAATGCCAATTTTGAGGTGCGGGGTAAGCTGATTGACCGCAAGGCGCTTCCCGCAGGAAAAATGCGGAACAATCGCTTGTGCATCAACTGGTCAGAAGTCGAAGAAAAATAGCGGCAATTATACTACCCTAAACCGTTTGTGCGGGACGTGGGTTCGTTTCTGACACATTGAAATTTTATAGGCGGCGCAGATGCGCTGCCTCGTTTACCTACCACCAGCGCCACCCTCAAAAGAGGGTGAGCTGGCGGGCGGCGGCTTCATGTCGCCGCCAATCCGGCGAGGCGGCTTCCTCGTCGAGCCATGTGCGCACAAGCGCCACCGAACGCCTGCGGACGGGGGAGCCGAGGCTTCCTGTTGACGCCAGTAGCGCCCGCGCATGGCAGGGGGCATCAAGCTGCCCGATGGGAATGCAAACGTGACAAGGGAAATGGCAGGGCGACGATGGAATCCAATGCGTCGGGGGTGATGGGGAGCATCAAAAGCAAGCTGGGCGACGTAGCCGCCGCACCGAGGATGCTGTTCCGCGCCGCGCGCGGTCATGCCCTGAACGGATTGCGCCTTGTCAGGATCATTTGTTCTTTTGGTCGAGGGGGATAGAAGCGCAGACGATGCAACTGCACCGCAGCGCAGCAGCGACGCGGCATAAGCCGGTCAGGTGGAACGGTCGTTCACCGATTCAGGTGCGCCAGCGGCGCATCGGCGAACAGGGAACCCGCCAGTTTGTCCGGGCCGGACGCGGGTTCTGACGGTCAGCGCGGCTTGTTGCGCTGCCCTTGGGGCTTGGACGGCGCGGGCCTCGCCGTCTTGTCACGCACCTTGACCTTGCCACCGGCAAGGGCTTCATCGGGGCTGGTCGATACCGGGTCCCATCCCTCCATGCCGACAAGAACGCGGTCGGCATGCTTGATGGTGTTCACATGACCGTAGTGCTTTTCGATCATCTGGACGGACGTGCCCATTTGCTCGGCGAGGAAATACACGTCCACGCCCATCTGCAAACGGAAGGTCGCATAGGTGTGGCGGAAGCAATAGGTCGTGCGGATCGTCCCGTCCGCGCCCTTGCGCAGCGCGGCCTTGTCGAGTAAATCTTCAATCAGCGAGCTATAAAGCGTTTTGGCGGGCTGACCGGTGATGGTCGTAAACACACGGTCGTCCATCTCCGTCGCCTTGGAAATCACGCGGATACGTTCAATATAGTCGCCCACGCTCTTGGGGGACGAGCTTGCGCGATTTTCCCTTGCCCTGCACGAAGAGCACGAAAATGTCGCGCCCTTCGCGGTCTTTGGCGGGCCATACGTCGCGCCAGCGCAGATTGCGCAACTCCGGCGGACGCATACCAGTGTTACAGGCGATCAGTACCATGTTGTAGGTGACGGTGCGCTGCCAGCGGCTGGCCTCTGTGGTCGCTGCCTTCACCCATGACCTGCCAACCGTGTGCAGCTTCCGGTATTCCTCCACGGTGAACTCTTCCCGCTGCATCGTCTTGAGTGCGGGTAGGTCGTCAAACCGATGGCTGGCAGGCACGTATTGTTTCTTGACCGCGAATTTCATGATCGCGGAAAAGAGCTTCATTTCCATGCGGATGGTGTCGTCGCTCACATACGGCACCAGCTTTTCCATCTTGGCTTTCAAGGCGGCAGCGAACTGCTCCTGACTGAGGGGCTTCGGACGAATACCGCGCGTCTGCGATACTTTCCGACGCCGCTCAAACTCGGCCTTCACCAGTTTGGTGGCGATTTCCTCCGATACCATGCGCGAGCCGTTGCGCTCGATCCGGCCCTCGCCGTGCTCGCGCCGCCATGACGGATAGTCGGACCAGCGTTCGTCGGCGATCAGGTGCACCTGCACCGAGCCGATGTAGTCATTAAGCGGCCCTTCGATGATGTTGCGGACGGTATCCAGCCGCTGCGTGGTGATTTCGCCGCGCTTGGCGCGTACCCGCTGCTTTTCCAGATACTCCTTGCCTACTTCACGGAAGGGGCGGTTGAAGAGGGCTACGCCGTGCTTGACGGCGTAGCGCACCTCACCGTCCTGATCTCACGCCAGTGCGCGGGCGTCGTTGATGTTCTCGGTCTTGAGGGAAACCATCTTGTAGCGGTCCTGCTTCGGCACCTTCACGCGGCAACACCAGTTCCGGTGCTTCACGTCCGAACGCCGGAAGAGGATGAGGCCGGGCTTCAGTTCCTCCTTGTCGATGATGAATTTGCTGCCGTCCGATGCCATGTCGCCGCCTTGTGCCTGTGCAGAATTTGTGTAGGCCGGGCGCGTAAGTGGTTGATTTGCCAGACCTGTGCAGGTGTTGTGCGGACAATCATAGAAAAAATATTGTGTTATTCTAATTATTTATGATATATCTATCATCCCCCGGGGAGAAGGTGGCCGCGAAGCGGTCGGATGAGGAGCCTCGCCGCGATCTCAGCGCCGGGCGGCCTCGATGAATGCCATCACCTCCCCGGCTTCCCCTGCATCCTCCCAGGCGATCGCCCCCTGCCGCCGAAACAGCACCTCTCCTGCCCCATCCACCACCACCGTGCTCGGATACCCCAGGATCGCGAACGCGCTCCCCACATTCCCCTCGACCTGCCGATAACCCGTCAACCCGACCCCCAGTTCGTCCAGAAACGCCTCAACGACTGCGAAATCGACGGTGTCGACCGAAACCAGCACCAGCCGCTCCGCGTCGATCCCTTGGGCAAAGCTCTCCAGCTCCGGCAATTCCTTCCGGCACGGCCCGCACCATGTGGCCCAGAAATGGAGGATAGTCGGCCCGTCCACGAGATCCGCCAGCACGATGCGCGCCCCGGCCCCGTCCTCGACGACAACGCTGCTCAGATCGGCCCCCGCCGCTCCGGTGGCCAGCCCCAGAAAGGCTGCAATCGCAGCAATCGATTTCATCATCATGGGCCAAACGCTATCGCCCGCAGATGACCGGGCGGTGACAGCACGCGGCGGGACGGTTTGCCGCGACCCCGGAAATATCCTGCATTTTCCCGCGAAAGGCTTTAAGACTTGGGCCGACCAACCGAAAGTCCCGTCATGCCTGAAATCATCCGCTCCATCCTGTCCTCTTCCGTTTACGACGTCGCCATCGAGACGCCGCTGGAGCGCATGGGGCCGCTGTCGGACAGGCTTGGTCGCCCGGTGCTGCTCAAGCGCGAAGATCTGCAACCGGTGTTTTCGTTCAAGCTGCGCGGGGCCTACAACAAGCTCGCCTCGCTCTCGGATGCCGATCGGGCGCGCGGCGTCATCTGCGCCTCTGCGGGCAATCACGCCCAGGGCCTTGCCTATTCCGCCACCCGCATGGGGGTGCGCTCGGTGATCGTCATGCCCACCACCACCCCCTCGATCAAGGTGGAGGCGGTGAAGCGGCTGGGCGGCGAGGTGGTGATTTATGGCGACGCCTTCGATGATGCGCGCCTGCATGCCCTCGATCTGTGCGAACGCGAAAACCTGTGCTTCGTCCATCCCTATGACGATCCCGAGGTGATCGCCGGTCAGGGCACCATCGGGGTGGAAATCCTGCGCCAGCATGGCGGACGCATAGCCGCGCTCTATGTGCCGATCGGCGGGGGCGGGCTCGCGGCGGGAATCGCGGCCTATGCCAAGTTCCTGCGCCCCGATATCAAGGTGATCGGCGTCGAACCCGAGGACGCCGCCTCGATGAAGGCGGCGCTGGCCGCCGGGCATCCCGTCCCCCTCAACGAGGTCGGCATCTTCGCCGATGGGGTTGCGGTACGCGAGGCGGGCGAATTGCCGTTCGCAATCCTCAAGGACACCCTCGATGAGGTGATCACCGTCTCCACCGACGCCATCTGCGCCGCGATCAAGGATATTTTCGAGCACACCCGCGCCATTGCCGAACCGGCGGGAGCGGTGTCGCTGGCCGGGCTGCGCAAGCATGCTCCCACCCTCGATGTCCCCGGCGCGGCCATTGCCATCTGCTCGGGCGCCAATATCAATTTCGATCGCCTGCGCCACGTGGCCGAGCGGGCCGAGCTGGGTGAACGCGCCGAGGCGATCCTTGCCGTCACCATCCCGGAAAAGCCCGGCTCCTATCGCGCCTTCATGCGCCTTCTGGGCTCGCGCGCCATCACCGAGTTCAACTACCGCATCGCGCCGGGCTCGAACGCGCAGATTTTCGTCGGCATCGGCCTCAAGGGCGGCGATGCGGAAAAGGCCGAGATCATCGCCATGCTGCGCGAGCACGGCCACACCGTGCTCGATCTCACCTACGATGAAGTCGCCAAGCTCCATATCCGCTACATGGTCGGCGGGCGCGTCGAAGGGCTGCGCAACGAATTGCTCTATCGCTTCGAATTCCCCGAACGCCCCGGCGCGCTGCTCAAATTCCTCGAAGGCCTCGCACCCGACTGGAACATCTCGCTTTTCCACTATCGCAATCACGGCTCCGATTACGGACGCGTCCTCACCGGCATTCAGGTCCCGCCCGGGGAGCGTGAAGCGTTCGAGGCCTATCTCGATACGCTGGGCTACGCCCATTGGGATGAAAGCGACAATCCCGCCTACACCATGTTCCTCGCCTCCGCCTGACCCGGCGGGCCAGACAGCCAAAAAACAATATGACGCATTGGCTTGGCGGGCGTCTGGTGTAAAAGGACGGTAATGAAGGAGCGGGCTTCATGCCGGTAATGGCACGCGACATCGGCAGGGAAATGATCAAGGCGCTGACTGTGCTGGCGCTGATCTTTCTGTCGTTCGCCCACCAGCCCGTCACCATTTCCCTGGCCACCGATGGCGACAGCGGCTGGACCCTTGCCGATCTGTCCTATTGCGGCGCGCCAGCCGGTGACGAGGGCGGCGGCCATTTACCGTGCCACGCCTGCCGGGTCGGCGGTGCCGCCCTGCCCCCTCCGCCTTGCGCCGCCATTGACGCGCCCCTTGAATTTACCCGTGCCGTTTTCGGCATTTTTGACATCGCCTTCGCGCCTCAGCCCATTGTCACATCGGCAAATCCGCGCGCCCCACCCCGCCCAGCCTGATCGATTCAAGTTTTTTCAACGATCAATCTTGCTGGAGATCACTCATGATCCGCATGTTTTCCACCGCTGCCCTTGCCGCAGCGTCCCTCGCGCTTCTTGCTGCCCCGTCCTTTGCTGATGACCACGCAGCCGCGCATACCGACCACGCCGCGCACGCCGACCACGATGTCGCCCATGCTCCCGAGGTCATTTTTGGCGACCTGATCCTGGGCGGAGCGTTCACCCGCGCCACCCTTCCCAACGCCCCGGTCGCCGGCGGCTATCTCACCATCACCAATTCCGGTGATACCGCCGAGCGCCTCATCGACGCCGAATCGCCCTTCTCCCCCGACGTGCAGATTCACGAAATGTCGGTGGTCAACGACGTGATGGAAATGCGCCAATTGCCGGACGGCATCGAAATCCCCGCTGGCGAAACGGTCACCCTCGCGCCGGGCGGGCTGCATCTGATGTTCATGCAGCTGGCCCAGCCCTTCGTTGAAGGCGAAACCGTTCCCGTCACCCTGGTGTTCGAGACTGCCGGGCGCATCGATATCGACCTGGCCGTCGGCGCGTTCGGCGCGTCGGGCCATGACGATCACTCCGCGCACGAAGGACACTGACCCATGGCCGGATCGACTTTGAAGACCGTACGGACCGTTCTGTGGACTCTGGTGGGCGTTGCCGCCGTGGGCGCTGGCGCGCTGTGGTACACCGGCCAGTCCGCCCCGACGACCAGTTCGACCCGGCTGGTGGAAGCACCCTCGGCGCCTTATGGCGCCGGGGACTATCGGCTGGTCACCCATGATGGCACCGAGACCGACGCCAGCCTGTTTGTCGGCCAGCCGTCCATGGTGTTTTTCGGGTTCACCCATTGCCCCGATGTCTGCCCCACCACGCTGGCCGACATGAAGCACTGGTTCGCTGAACTGGGCGATGAAGCCGGCGATCTGGGTGCCTATTTCGTCACCATCGATCCCGAGCGCGACACCCCCGAGGTGCTGGCCGATTATGTGGGCTGGGTCGATGACCGTATCGTCGGCGTCACCGGCGAGGCCGACCAGATCGAGGCCGCCGCCAAGGCCTGGGGCGTCCACGCCGACAGGATTCCCCTTGAAAATGGCGATTACACCATGAGCCACACCGCCTCGGTGTTCCTCCTCGACAGCGCCGGGCGCTTCTTCGGCACCATCGCCTATGAGGAAAGCTCCGAAACCGCCATCGGCAAACTGCGGCGGCTGGTCTCGCAGGGTTAGAGCAGTCCGTTCTTTCAGAACCAAAAAGGCCCCCTTTCCATCACAGGAAAGGGGGCCTTTTTTATGTGTGCCTCAACAACGCCTAGAGCAATTCCTGATCTGATTGAATCAGATCAGGCGCCCTAAGTCCTTGCTTTGTCGCGCTTCCGAACCGAACAGGCGGTATCCACCTGTTCTGGAAACGCTCTAACGTTGTGCGGCTACGTCGTCCGGGGTGAGAATACCGAACTCATTGCCCCAGCTGTTGCGGATATAGGTCGTGATCGAAGCGATCTGCTCGTTTTCGAGATACCCAAACGGCGGCATATAGCCGAACCCGTGCACAACGGTTGTGGCGAGATAGGCGGTATCGCCGAGCGCTTCGTTGCCGGCTAGTGCCGGGCCCTGTGCCCCCTGCCCCGCCGGTCCGTGACAGGCAGCGCATGTGGTTCCGAACAGCGTCTGCCCCTGGGCATACAGCGTGTCGAAGTCCGCATCATCGTCCGCAACCGCTGCGGTCTGGTCAGAGGCTTCCGCATCTTCAGCGGGAGCAACCGCCGCCTCATCGCCTGCGGCCCCATCGTCAGCCGCCGGAGCGAGGGTGATGCTGTCGCTGACGCCCTCTTCGCCACCATAGGTGAACATCAGGATCGCGCCGGGGTTGTGCAGCACGTTGGTGAACCCGGTCTCGCCGAACTTTTCAGCGCCCGTGCCGAACCCGTCGGTGGCGATGAACACCGTCCGGTTGTCCTCGGACATGGTGGTGTCGCGATAGCGGTTCTGGGTGCTGAACCATGCCGTCGGCAGCCCATCCACCGCCTGCCCGTCTTCGGTCAGATGCTGGACGTAGAGAACGCCGTGCTTGAGCGTTGGCAGCAGGATCGAGTTATCCCATTCGGCAATGCCATCCTCGCCCGCTGCGTAATATTCCAGCGAGCCCGGCGCGATGGTCGGGTTACAGATCCAGCCACAGCCTCCGGCAAAGTCGAAATCATTATCGACGGTCCAATAGGTGGCAATTGGCTCGATGATATCCTGATCGAATTCGGTTTCAGGATATTGCGGCACCGCGTCGGGAATGTTGCGGCCCGAATAGCGCAGATCCTGGGGCGCTTCGCTCCAGTTGGCATAGACATAGGCCTTGTCGTCAACAAAGCCTGCGACATTGGGCCAGCCATAATTGCCGCCAGCGTGCAGGATGTTGAGTTCGTCATCGGTGTCCGGCCCGTGCTCGGAAACATAGATGGTCCCGTCGGGCCCGAAATCGATGCCCTGCGGGTTGCGGTGGCCATAGGTGAAGATATGGCTGCGCACACCCTCGATTTCCGGGTTATCGTCGGGGATCGACCCGTCGAGTTCGAGACGCAGCACCTTGCCCGAATAGGCTTCCCAATCCTTGGCGTCCACCTGTTCCTGTGTCGGCAGCAATTGGGCGTGGTTGGGCCGCTGGTAGTTGCCGCCGAAATTGGAGCCCTGCTCGCCAATCGTATAATAGAGCTTCATGTCCGGGCCGACCTTGACCCGACCGGCATTGTGGTCGTTCCAGGCGGGCACGCCGGTCAAGAGATCGACAGGATCGATCAGCTGCTGGTTGGCTTCGTCATAGGTGTAGCGCACCAGCTTGGCGCGCGGATCGGGCGCTTCGGCCGTCCCGGTCTCGTAGGTATGCACCAGATAGACATAATCATTGCCGGTTCCGGTCAGCAATTCGGGGTGCAGCGCCATGCCCAGCAGGCCCTGATGCTGCACGTCGACGCTGAAATCCTCAAGGGTTAGCAACGTCTGCTGCGCGCCGGTGAACGGGTCCACCCGCGTCACCTCGCCCGAAGAGCGCTCGGTCACCCAGATCAGGTTGTCAGGGCCGAGGGTAATTTCCCAGGGATTGGACAGGCCCGTGGTCAGCACCCGGGCCGAGAACAGCTCGTCCTGCCCCTGGGGCACCTCGACGGGATTTTCCTGCGCCTGTGTCAGGCTGGTGGACAGCAGCAGCGCCAGCGCGCCTCCCGCCACCAGACGTGCGGCCTTGGCCACACCCGTGCCTGCACTGTTTCGAATCGCCATGAGAACTCTCCTTATACAGTCTCTGGGGTGAATCATGCCGCCCTGGGGGCAGAGGATCTTGAGAACCAACGTTACACGCGGGTCCCGGTTCCTCGGATGGGCAGGCGCCACCACGAGGGCCGCGGGATCACCAGCCGCAGGCTTGGCGCACCGGCACCAGTGCCGCTTCGATGCCCTCCATTAAAAAGCTGATGGTCACCGAGCGCTGGGCCTGCGGCGTGGCACGAACATAGAGCCGTTCGGTCTCCAGCAGCTGGTCGATTGCGGCCCGCGCGTCGGCCTCATTGAAAAAGCCAATGGACGTGCGGTCGGCGCTCAACTCCAGCGACTGGCTGCGTGGCGATTGCCGGTCATATTGCAAGGTGATGGTTCCGCTCTGGGAAGTCGGGGTGCCCATGAACTGCCCCGCGAACGAAAACTGGAGCACGGTTTCCCCGTCGAGACAGAGGATCGTCATCCGGGCCGGTGCCCGTCCGCGCGGCAAGGCCGGGATCAGCTGTTCCGATTGCAGTGTCGCGAACGGCAGTTCCGTCCCCTCGATCTGCGAGATCTCCACCCCGCTGGCCCACATGCCCTGATCGGGGGTCACTTCTTCATCCCGGTCGCCGGTAAAGACGTCCGAGCGGAACACTGAGTCGTAACAGGCCAGCCGTTCGGTCGCCGGGCCGATCGCCGCGCACCGCTCGGGCGACGGTTGGGAATAGGCTGGCAAGGCGGGCAGTAAAAGACCCATCGTCAAAACCGCCAATGCCACCCCATGTCGTCCCATTCCATCAAGCTCCGATGCTGTTTTCGATTTTGCAGTCAATGTGGTGTCCGAATGTCCGCAAGTCCATACATTTTACCGTCAATGTTTGCAGGTGGTTGGCAGGGCGCGGCGGCGCACCTACATTCCCTCCACGTTTATCGCCAATGAGGAACCACCATGTCGCACCATCCTGCCTATGACCTGATCGCCGAGGAAATGATCAGTGAGGTCAATGCGTTGGCGCGGCATTACCGCCATAGGAAAACCGGCGCGGAAGTGCTGTCCCTCATCGCCGATGACGAAAACAAGGTGTTCGGCGTCTCCTTTGCCACCCCGCCCTCAGATTCGACCGGATTGCCCCATATACTTGAACATTCCGTGTTGTGCGGCTCGGAAAAATTCCCGGTGAAAAAGCCGTTTGTCGAGATGCTCAAGGGCTCGCTGCACACCTTCCTCAACGCCATGACCTTTCCGGACAAGACCGTTTATCCGGTGGCCAGCCAGAACCTCGCGGATTTTTACAATCTCACGCAAGTGTATCTCGATGCTGTGTTTTTTCCGCTGCTCACCCGCGAGACCTTTGAGCAGGAGGGCTGGCACTACGAGTTGGAAAACGCCGATGACCCGCTGATCTACAAGGGGGTCGTGTTCAACGAAATGAAGGGCGCGACGTCCTCGCCCGACCACGTGAACCACGTTTTTGCGATGCAGTCGCTGTTTCCCGATGCGCTCTATGCCAACTATTCTGGCGGTGACCCCAAAGTCATGCCGGACCTGACATATGAAAAATTCAAGGCGTTTCACGAAACATACTATCACCCCTCGAACGCGCAGATCATTTTTTACGGCGATGACGATCCGCAACAGCGCCTCGACTTGCTCGATACTGTCTTGTCCCGGTTCGAGCGCGGCGAAAAAGCGCCCCAGATCGCGCCGCAACCGCGTTTTTCCGCCCCCCGTCGCGTTGAAAAGACCTATCCCGCCGACGACGCTAATCCCCGCACCAGTTTCGTTACGTTAAACTGGATGCTCGACGCGACCGGTGACATTGAGGAACAGCTTATACGCACCGTCCTGCGCCGGGCGCTCGCAGGAAATTCCGCCGCGCCGCTGCACAAGGCGCTGACGGAATCGGGGCTCGGAGAGGCGGTAATTTCGTCCGGTTCCGATCTTTCGCAGCCAACCCTGCAATTCGGGCTGCGCGGCGTGGATGCAAAGGATGCCGATCGCGTAGAAGCGCTGATCGTAGAAACCCTCACCGACCTGGCCGATAACGGCATCGATGACGCCACCCTTGAGGCCACGCTGAACTCGCTGGAATTCGAGCTGCGCGAGCGCAACACCGGCGGTTATCCCCGCGGGATCATCTATTTCTTCGGCGCGCTGAACAACTGGCTCTATGGTCGTAACCCATTGGATGGATTGCGCTTTGAAGCAGCGCTCGCCGATCTCAAGGCGCGCATCGCCAAGGGCGAGAAGGTCATCGAATCCAAGATCCGCACCCTGCTCTTGGACAATTCCCACCGCACCACACTCGTGCTGCGGGCCGATACCGCGCAGGCCGAACGCGAGCAGGCCGCCGAGCGCAGCAGGCTCGACGCCGTCCGCGCCGCCATGAGCGCCGACGATGTCGCCGCGGTCATTGAGACCACCAAGCGCCTCAAGGATCTTCAGAACGCGCCGGACGATCCGCAAAATCTGGCAAAGATTCCAACGCTTAAGCTTGCTGATCTGCCGCGCGAAGGGGCCAGCATTCCGACCGAGGAAACCAATGTCGCCTCGGTTCGCACGCTCTATCACGACCTGCCCACCAACGGCATCGTCTATCTCGATCTTGGCTTTGATTTCAAAAGCTTGCCGCGCGAATTGCTCTCCTACATCCCGCTGTTTTCGCGCGCCCTCAAGCAGACCGGCACCTCCCAATCCGATTTCGTCGCGCTGACCCAGCGCATTGGCCGATCGACCGGCGGCATCAATATCGCGCGCCTCGTTTCCCCCGTTCTCGACAGCGCCGACTCCACCGCGCATCTGCTGGTCCGTGCCAAGGCGACAGCCGATAAGGCCCCGGAAATGCTGGACATTATCCACGACATCCTCACCGACGCCCGGCTCGACAACCGCGATCGCATCCGTCAGATCGTCGCCGAGGACAAGGCCCGCGCCGAGGCATCGCTGGTGCCGTCAGGCCATCAATATGTGTTCAGCCGCCTGCGCTCCAGCCTGCATGAAGCCGATTGGCTCGCCGAACAGTTGGGCGGCGTCAGCCAGATTTTCTTCCTGCGTGATCTCGCCGGAAAAATCGAGGATGACTGGCCTGCCGTCGAAGCAGCACTCAACGCCATCCGCGATCATCTGATCAACGCCCAAGCCGCCATCGTCAACGTCACGACCGATCGCGCAGCCTGGCCGGACTTTTCCAACGCCTTGGAATCATTCCTCAATCGTCTGCCGCGCAAGGAGTTCAGCACCTTCAGCTGGGCACCGCTGCCGTCTCCGGAAAACGAGGGACTGACCATTCCGGCCCAGGTCAATTACGTCGCCAAGGGCGTCAACCTCAAGGCCTCCGGCCACGCCCCCACGGGTGCGCTTTCGGTGGTCACCAAATATCTGGGCACCAGCTATTTGTGGGACAAGGTCCGGGTCGAGGGCGGTGCCTATGGCGGGTTCGCCAGTTTCAACCCGCTCTCCGACACCTATGCCTTCGGCTCCTATCGCGATCCCAATCTGGTCGCGACGCTCGACGTGTATGACGCCGCCCCGGCCTTCCTGCGCAAGGGGGTCTCGCAATCCGATATCGAGCGTTCGATCATCGGCACCATTGGCGATCTGGACAGCTATATGCTCCCGGATGCCAAGGGTTACACTGCTCTGGTGCGCGCCCTCACCGGCGTCAGCGATGATTATCGCCAGCAGCGCCGCGAGCAGGTTCTGGGCACCAGCGCAGCAGACTTCACCGCCGCCGCCGACCTGCTCGATGAGGTGGCCCGCAATGGGCATGTGGTGGCCATGGGTTCAGAACAATCCATCAGCGCCGCCAATCGCGAGCGCAACGGGTTCATGACCGTGTCAAAGGTGCTCTAAGTCATTGATAGTCAGCGCCGTTCAGGCGCTGACCCGCCAGACCACATGGCCAACGTCGTCAGCGACAAGCAGTGCTCCGTCGCTGGCGATGGTCACCCCGACCGGGCGACCGTTGGAATATTTTTCATCCGCCGACAGGAAGCCGCTCAGAATATCGATCGGCGTTCCCTTGGGCTTTCCATCGCTGAACGGCACCAGGATCACCTTATAGCCCGACAGTTTCGAGCGGTTCCACGAGCCATGCTGGCCGATCACCATGCCCGCAGGCAGGCCCGGCAAGGTGTTGTCCTCGATCCAGCACAGGCCCAGCGACGCCGTGTGCCCGCCCAGCGCGTAGTCGGGATCGAGGGATTTCGCCACAAGATCAGGCTGTTGCGGCTGCACGCGGTCATCAACCGTGCGCCCCCAATATGAATACGGCCAGCCGTAAAACCCGCCATCCGTCACCGAGGTGAGATAATCGGGGGGCGTTTCATCGCCCAGACCGTCGCGCTCGTTCACTACGGTCCAGAGCTTTCCGTCCACCGGCTCCCAGGCCATCCCCACCGGATTGCGCAGCCCGCCGGCAAATTCACGGTTCTCGCCCGTTTCGAGGTCGATCTCGACGATGCAGGCGCGCCCCTCTTCCGCCTCGAACCCGTCTTCGGCGATATTGGACAGCGATCCAATCGCCACATAAAGCTTCTTGCCATCCTCACTGGCGATCAGGTTCCTTGTCCAGTGCCCGCCATCCTTCATGGTGAAGATGGTCCGCCCCTCTCCCTTGATGCTGGTCTTCCCCTCCTCATAGGGAAAGGCGACGACCGCGTTGGAATTGCCGACATAAAGCGTCGAGCCGATCAGGGCCATGCCGAAGGGCTGGTGCTGGTTCTTGAGGAACACTTCGCGCGTCTCCGGCACCCCATCGCCATCCGCGTCGCGCAACAGGGTAATCTGATTTGCGCTCGGGTAGGTCGCTCCGGCGCGCTTCATGGTGCGGTTCATGGCAAAATCCATGAACCCTTCGATCTTGCGCGGCAGCGTCGCGGCTTCAGCGACCAGCACATCGCCATTGGGCAAAACATAAATCCAGCGCGGATGCTTGAGGTTTTCAGCAAAGGCCGAAACCTTCAGCCCGGCTGCCACCTTTGGCATGCCACCCAATTCCCAGCCCCGCGCCGTGGGCATTTTCAATATCGGAATGGCGCCTTGCGGCACGGCCTCGGGAATCGCCGGCGCCGTCCCGAACTGGGGCTGATGAGATTTCACCCGCGTCTTCCACCAGACATAGACCGCCCCGACGATTGCGATCGCCACAACCACGATCACCCACAACAACATTCCCACCGACATGTTTCCCCTCGCCTGCGTCCTGGCTTATTCCCAAATGCTTCACATCCATCACAACACGTTGAGCACTCATCTGCATCACTTATTTCCGTACCGTACGTTACGGTACGGATTTGCTTTACAGTCTTGACCCGCCGGGCTAGATATTGGGGCCATACCCGCCCGCACTCCATTTTGCCGCCGGGATTCACACCCCGCCCAGTCTTATTTCAGCAGGTGATCTTTATGCCCGCATATCGTTCCCGGACAACCACTCATGGCCGCAACATGGCAGGCGCGCGTGGACTTTGGCGCGCCACGGGCATGAAGAACGAGGATTTCGGCAAGCCGATCATTGCTGTGGTAAACTCTTTCACCCAGTTCGTTCCCGGCCACGTCCACCTCAAGGATCTGGGGCAGATGGTGGCGCGCGAGATTGAACGCGCCGGTGGCGTCGCCAAGGAATTCAATACCATCGCGGTCGATGACGGTATCGCCATGGGCCATGACGGCATGCTCTATTCCCTGCCCTCGCGCGAGATCATCGCCGACAGCGTGGAATACATGGTCAACGCCCACTGCGCCGACGCAATGGTCTGCATTTCCAACTGTGACAAGATCACGCCCGGCATGCTCAATGCCGCCATGCGCCTCAACATCCCGGTGGTGTTCGTCTCGGGTGGCCCGATGGAAGCGGGCAAGCTGATCACCGGCGACCAGTTGCAGGCGCTCGATCTCGTCGATGCCATGGTCGTCGCCGCTGACGACAACTATTCCGATGCGGAAGTTCAGGCCATCGAAGAAGCGGCCTGCCCCACCTGCGGCTCGTGCTCGGGCATGTTCACCGCCAACTCCATGAACTGCCTGACCGAAGCCTTGGGCCTGTCATTGCCGGGCAATGGCTCGACCCTTGCCACCCACGCTGACCGCAAGCAGCTGTTCCTCGAAGCGGGCCGCCTGATCGTCGAACTGGCCAAGCGCTATTATGAGGGGGACGACGAAAGCGTTCTGCCACGCTCGATCGTCACCAAGGAAGCGTTTGAAAACGCCATGACGCTCGACATCGCCATGGGCGGTTCGACCAACACGGTGCTGCACATTCTGGCCGCCGCCTATGAGGGCGAAGTCGATTTCACCATGGACGACATCGACCGGCTGAGCCGCGGCGTTCCGGTGCTGTGCAAGGTCGCCCCTGCCAAGCAGGACGTCCACATGGAAGACGTCCACCGGGCCGGCGGCATCATGAGCATTCTGGGCGAACTCGACCGCGCCGGGCTCATCCATAACCACCTGCCGACCATTCACAGTCGCACGCTGGGCGAAGGGCTCAATCGCTGGGACATCACCCGCACCAATGATGAAAGCGTCCGGCAGCTTTTCATGGCGGCCCCTGGTGGCGTTCGCACCACGCAGGCCTTCTCGACCCAGAACCGCTGGGCGGAACTCGATACCGATCGTAAGAACGGCGTCATCCGCTCTGCCGAACACGCTTTCTCGCAGGATGGTGGCCTCGCCGTCCTCAAGGGCAATATCGCCCTCGATGGCTGCGTGGTGAAGACGGCGGGGGTCGACGATTCCATCCTCAAGTTCACCGGGTCGGCTGTGGTTTACGAAAGCCAGGATGCTGCCGTTTCGGGCATTCTCACCGGCAAGGTTAAGGAAGGCGACGTCGTCGTCATCCGCTATGAAGGCCCCAAGGGTGGCCCGGGAATGCAGGAAATGCTGTATCCGACCAGCTATCTCAAATCCAAGGGACTGGGCAAAGCCTGTGCGCTGCTCACCGACGGCCGGTTTTCCGGAGGCACATCGGGCCTGTCGATCGGTCACGTTTCGCCAGAGGCGGCCAATGGCGGAGCAATCGGGCTGGTCGAAGCGGGTGACCAGATTGAAATCGACATCCCCAATCGCACCATCAACCTGCTGGTGTCGGATGCGGAACTGGAAGCCCGCCGCGCAGCGATGAACGCCAAAGGCGCAGACGCGTGGCGCCCGACCGAACAGCGCAAGCGCAAAGTCACGACCGCCCTCAAGGCCTATGCGGCGTTCGCGTCGAGCGCCGATCTGGGCGCGGTGCGGATTCTGCCCGAGTAACCCAGTCATTCAGCGCCGCTCCCGGTCCGGAGCGGCGCTTTTTCCTTCATGGTGCTGCAATGACCAGTCCCGTCCAAGGGCATCAGGATCGCCGACTGTTCGCCATCGGGCTGGGGCTGGTCACCTATATCTTCTTCACGCTTTGCGACACCTGCGCCAAGTGGATGGCCGTGTCGGGCATGCCGCCGCTCCAGGTAGCATTCGGTCGCTACGCGCTGCAATTTGCCTTCATGGCCGGGCTCGCCCTGCCCCATTCCGGGTTTGCTGCGCTGAAAACCAAACGCCCTGTGCTGCAGGTGGTCCGGGCGTTGGGGCTGTTGGGCATGACTGCCTTCAACTTTTTCGCCCTCGCCTATCTGCCGCTGACGCTGACCTCGTCGATCACCTTCGGCATGCCGCTATTGATCACCGCGCTTTCCGTTCCCCTTCTGGGTGAGCATGTGGGCTGGCGGCGCTGGGTGGCGATTCTGGTGGGGTTCATCGGCATCCTGATCGTCGTACAGCCCTGGGACGCAAGCTTCCACTGGGCGGTAATTCTGTCGCTGGCCAGCATCACCTCCGCGGCCATCTATTTTATCCTGACGCGCAAACTGACCGCCACGGAATCGACGATCAGCCTGCAACTTTATACCGGCCTTGTGGGCACGGTCTGCCTGCTGCCCTTCGCGCTGTGGAACTGGGAATGGCCCTCGGGCGGACTGGCGTGGATAGTCTTTCTCGGCGTCGGCGTCACAGCCATGATCGGCCACCAAATTTCCATCGCCGCCCACCGCTACGCGCCCGCGTCGGTCCTTGCGCCGTTCGCTTATAGCCAGATCATCTGGATGACGGCGTCGAGTTGGCTGATCTTTAACGAACCGCCCACCGTGTGGCTGCTGGTCGGCAGCCCGATCGTCATCGGCTCGGGGCTGTATATCTGGATGCGCGAGCGCCGCCTGGCGCGCGAAAGCGTAAGCCCGATTTCACCCGCCGAAGCCGAACTCCGGGTTTAACAGAGCCCTTTTCAGTCCGATGCTCTAATGCACCGGATCGTTTTCGCGCGTGTCTGGAGCCTCCCCGCGCCCCAAAAGCCCAGGTTCTCTCATCGGCGGGGCAAAGCTCACGCAGTTGCGCCCGGCCCGCTTGGAGGCATACAGCGCAACATCGGCCTGGGCGAACCACTGGATAGCTGACGCCAGTGTCCGGTCGAAGGGCGCAACCCCAAAACTCCCGGTCACCGAGAGCACCCCCCGCTCATTACGGAAGCGCAGGCGGGCGATTTCATCGCGCAGGCGCTCGGCGCATTGGCTGGCCTCATAAGCCAGCGTCTCGGGCAGCAGAATGCCGAATTGCGTACCCCCGATCCGCCCAAAGGAATCCGTAGCCCGCAAGCTTTCGATGGCGAGATTTGCCACCGATTGCAGAATCTCGTCAGCGGTGTCCATGCCCAGTGCCGCGTTGACCGCGCTGAACCGGTCGATGTCGAGAAAAATCAACGAGGCTGGCCGTTCGTAACGCCGTGACCGCGCGAATTCGCGCTCGACCTCGGATTGGAACCGGTGCCGGGTCAGCGCCCCGGTCAGATAGTCGAACCGGTCCGGCTGATGGGTTTCCAGCTGCGCCATGGCGATTTCCGCCAGATTCACCGCCAGCGTGATCTGCTCATGGGTGAAGCGTCGCGGGACCGTGTCCATCAGCGCCAGAACACCGACACTGTGGTGATCGGCGGTTCTAAGGGGCACTGCGAGATAACCCCGGATGCCGTCTTCCGACTCATCCCCCGAGAAAAGACCCGCCGTTCGCGGATCGCTAAGCGTATCCTCGATGACCATCGGGCCATCATCACAGATCGCAATCGCGCCCAGCGACCGGCTCCGGGGTATGTTTCGCGCCACGTCCCCCCAGGCGGCGAGCATCGTTTCCGCGTCCCGCCCGATCAGGGATATGGCAATACGCGGCGCGCCCGTCGCAAGATGAGCGGTTCTGGCGATGCGCTCAAGTGCCTCGCTGGGCCCCAGCCCCACAAGCCGGTAGCGGTGCAGCGCGGCGAGGCGCCCGTCTTCGTCGGTCGGCATATGTACGGTCATAAGCGCTCCGGACACCATTCCTCCAGCATTGACTGTAACCCGGATAGGCGCGATGCGGAGTTTCACCGGTTTATATGGTTACACAGTTCTAACTCTTGGTGATTTCAGCGCAGGGCCGATAGAACCGCCCCGGACGGATGCCCATCCGCCAGCAGTCCCGCCGCGCGCTGGAAGGCAATGATCCCAGTGCGGGTCTTGGGGCCGATAATGCCGTCCGGTGTTCCGACATTGTAACCGCGGCGGTTCAACTGAGCCTGCAATTCTTGCCGTTGATCGCGGGTCAGGCCGGTCTCATTGGCCGGGAACGGACGAATGAACGTCCCGACACCCAAAATCCGATCAGCCAGATGGCCGACAGCAAGGGCGTAATTGTCAGAATTGTTGTAGCGCTTGATCACATCGAAATTGTGCAGCAGCAGGAACACCGGCCCGTTGCCGCCCGCAGGCATGAAGATACGGCCCATGTCGCCGGACCTCGGGAACGAGCGGCCCCCGGTGCGGCGGACGCCCATCGCTTCCCATGCACCCAGCGACTGCTTGCCGACATCCCACGCGCGGCCATAGTCAAAGCCCGAGGGAAGCTGCACTTCATAGCCCCAGGTTTCCCCGGCGCGCCAGCCATGGGCCTTGAGGTAGTTGGCCGTAGATCCGAGCGCGTCGGGAATTGAGTTCCAGATGTCGCGCTTGCCATTGCCATTATAGTCGACGGCATAGGCCATGAAGCTCGACGGCATGAACTGGGTGTGCCCCATGGCCCCGGCCCACGAACCCACCATCTGCGGTGCGCTCACGTGACCGGCCTGCAGGATCTGCAACGCAGTCAGCAGTTCGCCCTTGAAGAACTCGTAGCGATAATTGCCATAGGTCAGGGTGGCGAGGGCGTGGATCACGTTGTTGCCGCCCATATAGGACCCGTAATTGGTCTCCATGCCCCAGATGCCGAGCACGATTTCGGGCTGCACGCCCCAGCGCTGTTGCGCACCGCCAAGGGTTTGGGCCCACTCGCCGCGCATGCGCTGGCCGGTATTGATCCGCGCCGAGCTCACCGCATCGGCCACATATTGACCGGTGGTCTTGACCATTTCGGGTTGGGTCCGCGTCAGGCTCATGACCCGGTCAGACGGGACAAATCCCGAAAAGGCCTGATCGAAAATACCGCGTGACACGCCACGCGCCTGCGCGGCGGGCCAAAGGGACGCAACGAAATTCGGCACATTGGCGAATGTTGGCCGGGCCAGCATCAGGCTGGCGCTGGCACCCAGCGCCAATGTCAGGGCGCGACGGCGCGACAGAACGGGAAAAACGGATGAAAGGGCATCTTTACGCATGGACCAACCTTCTCGGCTTCCAGTCGCAAGCAAACCCTATCGCGCCATTATGGCGAGACCCTGTCCCCGCCCCCGGTAAGAACAAGGCGATTTGCCTGCGGTACTCAACTCAGCCCCAAAAATGCCCGATCGGACTTAAGAGCGCGTTAAGCACGTTGCTTTGGAAACTCTTCATGGTCGGTTCTTCGATCAATCCATCGTGATCGCGCCGCGCGCGATCTGCTCGCGCACGGCGCAAAATCGGGTCAAACATGGGCCGGCTTACCAACCGAAGACAAATCCCAGCCCGGTCTGCCCGCCATATTGATTGACGTGGGCGTTGGTGCCATTCCCGAACTGGAACAGGCCATAGCTATTATTGCCGTTCTGCTGGCTGAGGCTGCCATTGTGTCCGTTTCCGTCCTGATGCACGACGCCCAGATTGTTGCCACCGCCCTGCATCAACCCGGCAACGTTGTTCAGACCATTCTGAGAGATCGAACCGTTCTGGATTCCATTGACGAGCGCATAAATCCCCAGCCCCGCCTGCATCATGTGTTGCTGGCTGGCATTGGCAGGCGCCAGATTGATCGAGACCTGTCCCGCCATGCCCGGCGTTGCCACAGTGCCTGCCGCAACCATCACGGCGACGATGCTGGCCAGCTTGAGTTTGGTGAGTGCCATGTTCCTGCTCCTGTTGCTTGCAAAGGGCTCGTTTCGCCCTTGTTTCCACCATGCCCGGGTTGTGCTGAACCGCCCCGGACGCTGGCGTTTATCTGTCGTTAAGACTTGCCATCGCGTGCGACGCGTCAGGCGAGAGGGCTCCCGGCCTGCATGCAATCGAAGGTCATGCCGTCGATTTCGATGGTGAACTCGATCTCGTAGCGCGCGCCGTTGCCCATCGAGATGCGGCCCAGCGAGGTCGGACCAGGTTCCCGCGCAGTAAATCCGCCGCCCTGATTGACGACGCTCGTGCCCGCCCCGCCGATGGATCGGGCGGAAAACCGGTAGGTTCCAGAAGCAGGGCCGCCATTGTACAGCGCTTCGAGCACCGTCGCCCCGCCTGCACTTGTGATGGCCACCTCGCATAGAGGAGCCCCAGCACTCGTCGCTGCATCTGCGGAGCGGGCGTAGCCGGCGCTTGCGATCAGGCCCAGGGCGAGGACGGCACCGGCGGCGGGGAACAGATAGCCGCTCAATTTGTGAGTATGCCCAGACATTGGATTTCTCCTTGCTGTGGCGCTCCGGCCGGGCACGCGACCCGGGCCGGTGCGAAAATCGGTGAAATTACGGGCAAACCTGAACGAAAGCGGCGACGTTGCCCGAGCCATACTGATCGACATTGGCGCTGCAGCCATTGCCCACCTGCACCCCGGCAGCGATATTGCCGTTGCCGTCCTGGGTCAGGATCGAGGTGTGGTTGGAGCCAAACTGGCCTACGCCCGCTTCGTTGAAATTGCCGTTCTGCCAGCTCTGCGCATTATTGCTCCAGCCGGTCTGGCCGCTCGCGGCGACGTTGCCGTGGCCATGCTGGGTGTTGGTGGTCGCGTTCCACCAGCCATCCTGGAAGATGCCGATCTGGTTGCCCCAGCCATTCTGGGTGCCGCCTGCGGAGTGGCCATAGCCCCACTGGTTGATGAAGATATCATTGGCCAGAGTGGGGGCTGCCACGGCAGCGGCGCTGACAGCGATGGTGGCTGCGATAACGAATTTCCTGATCATGTTCCGTCTCCTGGTTTGGACTGGCGGGTGTTGCGTACCGCCTCTTGTCTCTTGCAGGATCAGAATTAGGACAGGCCGCAGGAACCGGCCCTGAATCGGATATTCAGAAAACGTTCATCGCCCGAAATCTTCTACAAATCCGGGCTAATCGCGGCACAAACCTTTGATTTTGATACCCATATTCCATCGAAGCGTTATTCTTCGGGCTCCCAGTCGACCCAGTCGATGATGTGGCTTTCCCAGTCATCGATATCGGCATCCTGTTCGGCGACCGTGCGCCCCCGCACGGAAATCCCGGCGGCGTGAACGGTGTTGGGATCGCCGGAGACCAACGGATGCCACCAGGCCAGGCCGCGCCCTTCGGCAATGCGGCGATAGGCACAGCTTTTTGGAATCCAGTGGATTTCGCGCACCTTTTCGGGGGTCAGCTTGATGCAATCGGGCACCTTGGCCTGCCGGTTGGGATAGTCCGAACAGGCACAGGTTTCATCGTCGAGCAGCTTGCAGCGGACATTGGCAGCAAAGATCTGGCCGGTATCTTCGTCTTCGAGCTTGAGCAGGCAGCAGCGTCCACACCCATCGCAGAGCGCTTCCCACTCTTCGGTCGTCATTGCCTCCAGCGGCTTTTCATCCCAGAACGCCATCGGCGATATCAACTCCGTGCCTTTAACCAACCGGGCCTTCTTGCATAAAATTGTGGTGACCCGCGCCGCCGGTTGGCAATACAATAAAAAAATCCGGATCGGGCGCACCCTTGGTGCGCGCGGACGAGACCCAAGCGACCGAAGGGCCAAGGTGCAGGATCCGTTTTATACCAAGGAAAAGCAGTCCAGGGGCAAAAATCGGCTGCTCGAAGCAGACGCGTGGCTGGATTCGTTCCTCTATGACGGAATGCGCTCGTCGGGACGACTCTATACCAGGATTCAGGATTTTTTCGCCCTGTTCTCCGTGCGCGGCCTGCGGCGCTTCTTTGTCGAGATCACCTCAGACGCCCTGAGCTTTGGCGCCATGGGCGCGGTGCTGATGACCGCTCTGGCGTTGTCTGCCATGGATGCGACCGCCTCGGGCGAGTTCAATCGGGCGGAAGATTACTCGGTGATCTTTCTCGACCGGTACGGCAATGAAATCGGTCGCCGCGGCATTCGCGCCGATGATTCCGTGGCGCTGGCCGAAATACCCGACTTCCTCATCAAGGCAACACTGGCCACCGAAGACCGGCGGTTCTACACCCATTTCGGCATCGACGTGTGGGGCACAGTGCGCGCGCTGCTCTCCAACGCCGAAGGCGATTCCAGCCTTCAGGGCGGCTCATCGATCACCCAGCAACTGGCCAAGAACCTGTTCCTCTCCAACGAGCGCACGCTGGAGCGCAAGATCAAGGAACTGTTCCTCTCGTTCTGGCTGGAGGCCAATTACACCAAGGATGAGATTTTAAAATTCTACCTGGACCGCGCCTATATGGGGGGTGGCAATTTCGGCGTGGTCGCCGCCGCCGAGTATTATTTCGGCAAACAGGTGCAGGATGTCGACCTGTCGGAAGCGGCAATGCTGGCCGGGCTGTACAAGGCCCCCACCCGCTTTGCGCCTCATGTCGACGTGGCCGCCGCGCGCGGTCGGGCCAATGTGGTGCTCTCCAACATGGTCAACGCGGGCTACCTCACCGAAGGACAGGTCACCGCCGCCCGTCGCCGCCCCGCCGAGCCGATTAACCGCTCCGACGAGATCAACTCCCCCAACTATTTCCTCGACTGGGCGTTTTTTGAAACCAAGCGCATCGTCGGCGACAGCGACGAGGTCGGCTTCGTGGTCCGCACCACGATCGATCCCGAATTGCAGGCGCATGCCGAAGACGCGATCATCTCGGTGCTGCGCGAGCAAGGTGCGGCCTACAAGGTCAATCAGGGCGCGATGGTCGCCATGGATCTCAACGGCGCCGTCCGGGCTATGGTGGGCGGGACCGATTATGGCCAGAGCCAGTTCAACCGTGCCACTGCGCCCAACCGGCAGCCGGGCTCGGCGTTCAAGCCGTTCGTCTATGCCACCGCTTTCGAAATGCTCGACATCACCCCTCGTTCGGCGATTTCCGACAGTCCGGTGTGCATCGGCAATTGGTGCCCGCAGAATTACGGCCGCTCCTATCGCGGCTCGACGACCATACGCGCGGCGATGGCCTCCTCGATCAACACTGTGCCGGTCCGCCTCTCGATCCAGACCGGGCGCGAGCCGATAGCCGAAATGGCGCACCGTCTGGGCATTCGCAACGACTTTCCCGTCACCCGCTCGCTCGCGCTCGGGGTTGCCTCGGTGAGCGTGATCGACATGGCCTCCTCGTTCGCCGTCTTCGCCAATGGCGGCTATCGCGCCACGGGCTTTGGCATAAGCCGCATCACCACCCTGCGGGGAGAAGTCGTGTTCGAAGCCCAGGACTCGCACGAGCGCGTCCTCGACGAGCAGATCGTGCTGGCGATGAACGACATCCTCAACGCGGTCAATTATGGCGGCACCGGTGGCCGGGCTGTGGTCGAGGGTGTGCCCAGCGCGGGCAAAACCGGCACCACCAGTTCGTATCGCGACGCCTGGTATGTCGGCTACACCGGCAATTACGTCGCTGCCGTCTGGTATGGAAACGATAACTACTCCGCGATGAACAACCTCACCGGCGGCACCCTGCCCGCCATGAGCTGGCAGAAATTCATGGACTTCGCGCACTCAAATATCGAGGTGAAGCCCCTGTTTGGTGTCGCTATGGAGCCGAGGCCGTTTGTCATCGCCAGCGCCGACAGCGACGAGGATGGCGAGGCTGCGGTGATGCGCGCCCCCAATCTCACCCCTGCTGCCGCCCTCAAGCTCCTTGATCTGTCGGAAAAAATGCGTCAGGCACTACAGACTGGCACTGGTGCCGGACTGGATCAGGCTGCGGTCCCGTCACTGGACACAAACGAAAGTCTTTGACGTCTTGGGGTTGCTTTTCCGACTGCTGTTCGGCCTTGCGATTGCACTCGGCACGGGGTTCGGCGCCAGTTACTACGCGCTGACCGATGGTCGGCTGCTTGCCGCTGTCCGGGTCGGCCCATGGGTTGCCTGGCCCGATGTCGGGCAGGCTGCGCCCAATCCCTACACCCGCGCCTATCTGGCCCGAACCGGCCACCTGCAACTCGGCCATGCCGAAGGCATCCAGTTCTCCGCCTTCAGCGATGATGACGGCGAAGCCCTCGATGCCCGATGCACTTACGAAATAAGGGGCACCGTTCCCGGCGCCAGCTTCTGGACGCTGGTTGCCACCGCCCTTGACGGCACCAACATTGCCGCGTCCGATGCCCTCCCCGCCCTTCACAGCGAGCGGATCGCGCGCAGCGGCGCTGGTGACCTTGTCGCTGCGGTCGGCCCGCATCTTTCGCCCGGCAACTGGCTGGAAACGGCGGGCAAAGGTGAATTCGTGATCCTGCTCACGCTCTATGATGCTACCGCCTTTTCTGGTGGCAATTCGGCACTTGGCGATATGCCATCCATCCGCAAACTGGTGTGCCCATGAGCCGGCTGTTGTTCTGGGCGGCGGGCGGCCTTGTGCTGGGCGGGCTGATCCATCTCATCGTCATCATCACCCTGCCCGATGCGGCGACGCGGGGCGTCTGGAATCGGCTCAGCGCCATCGCCCCGGCGGAAACGCTGGTGGTTATCGACGATATCGGCCCCAATGCGCCCAACCCGCTCGGGCTCGACCCCGAACTGCTCTATGGCGTGTGCCGGCTGGAGCTCAACGATGGCCCCGGCATCGTCAGCGGCCCGCTTCCCCTCGCCTTCTGGTCTGTTGCGGTTTTCAATCCCAGCGGCCATGTGATCTATTCGACCACCAACCGGTCCGGGTCCGGCGACTTGCTCGATATGGGGCTGTTCAATCCGTCCCAAACGCGGCTCTTGGCCGAACAGCGCTTCGAGATCAACGAAGGCCTGCTGATTGTGGAAACCGGCGGCGACGACGCGATCGCCGTTATCCGGCTGGCCCCGCCGCATCCCTCCATGCGAGAGCGCTATCGGGATATCCTCGCCGGTCTTGCCTGCCGGACGCTGCGCTAGGGCGTCCTTCGACAAGCGCCGCTATTTGCGGACAAGCGCCTCCACCGGCTGCTCAAATCGCGAGGCAAGCGCGCTGTCCTTGAACACCACGCCTCCGCCACCGGCAAGGCAGAAATCCCCCGCCTCGGCGCGCTGCACATAGGCGGCCATGTGCGTCAACAGCGCATCGACCGAACGCGCTTCCTCGTGCGGGGTCTCGACCAGCAACCGCTCCAATGCCGTTGAATAGGACAGATGCCGATAGCCCAGCGCACGCGTGAACCAATTGATTTTGCGGTTATTTTCGATGCGGCGCGCCGCCACCTGTTGCGGGGCGTCGGGGGCCGCCAGGCCGACATTGCCCACGGCAATCTGGCGCTGCCGGTCCACTTCGATCACCCGGCAGATGGCGGCAAAGGTCGCAGGAATGGTGGCGATATCGGCAGTGATATCGTCGGCAATCTTGCTGTAGCGCACCCGGGACGACTGGAAGCGGGTACTGCGCAAATACTGGTAATAGCGATCAGCTAGAAACTGCGTATCGGTCGCGGCGGATATGCGCGTCCGTTGCAGTTCGACCGCGGTGTCATAGAACCAGTCCCGGCTGTGGGGCGCAACCAGAAACCGCCACACCCGATCTTCCATTTCCCGTTCCTGGTCGGTGAGATTGAAATTAGAGACCGCTTCGCCCCGCCCGGCGGCCTGCGCCGCCCCCATGTGCGGCATCAGTTCGTCGTGGAGCACGCTTGGTGCTGCCCGGCCGAAATCGCCCGTGGGCCGGGCGCAGCCAGCAACGGCAAGGCAAGCCAGGGCGATGAGAACGCCAGAGCAATTCCAGGACATGCGCAAAAACAACGGCTTGGTTCGTTTCACCGTTTCCGTGGAACGATGAAACGATGAAACGAAACGGGAGATCACCAGTTCAGCCCTTTCGCGTCCGTCCCATCTGCGGCCTTTGTGCCGACTCGCAGACAGCGGTGGCGCGCTCATAGCGGACGCCCATGAACAGTATGATTTTTGCCGTATGACCCTTGGCGGTCACCGGCGCTGAACGCGCCTCCCTGAGACTGAATTTGAGCACCCTGCCCATGTGTGGCCTCATCCGTTCGGTGCAGTTTTCCGGCGCGTGGCTCTTCCCTGTCCCACGTCCGGCGACCCGCCTGTCATACGCCATTAAGACTTCGTCAAGGTTAACAGTCCGCTAACGAATTGCGGTCAATAGTGACGATAGAGACAGGGGACCGGATCGGCTCAGACCAGATGATCGGCTTTCAGCCATATGAAACATTCCAACTGCTGATTGAAAATGGCGGTGTCGAGCGGGCCAACACGCTGCTGGTGGCCGCGTGCGATGCCTATGCGCGCCGCGCTCGCCCACTCGCCGCAGAGATCGAGCAGTTCGAAGTGTTGGCCCAGCGGCTGTTCCCCACCGCCGCGCCAACCGCACGCGCCAGGGCCGCTGGCATCCTGGCCAGCGCCGGGCACCTCACACCGGCTCTCGAAATCCTCGTTTATGAGCATCTGGGCACCGGGTTGATCCCCCATGTGGAGCAGGCCTCGTCGCTGTCCAATGATGTCGTGCTGCGTCTGATCGACAAGGGCAATATCGATGTTGCCGCCGCCATCGCCCACAGGGACGATCTTTCCAATGGCGCGTTGGCACGGCTGTTCGCCATCAACAGCCGCAAGGTCTATCGGGCCCTCGCAACCAACACCGCCATCGCGCCGCGCGGGGCCCATCTCGATGCCCTGTTGCGCTCTGCTGAAATGGATCATCAGGTGGCCTCCACCCTCGCACAACGCGGGGATTTCGACGCCGCCCTGCTGACCAATGTATTCTTCGATCTTTCTGAAGAAGGCCGAACCAGCGTTCTGCGGGCCTATGCCGGGCGCAATCTGCCGCAAGCGCCGATGATGCGCACCTTTGAGCAGATTTCGGTCGCAACCGATGAATTCACCGGTGCGCTGATGAAGCTGTTTTCGGAAAACCGGCGGCCCAGGATCACCCGGCTGTTGACCCAGATCACCGGCCTTGATGAATTCCGCTGCGCCGAGATTGCCCACGACACCAATGGAGCCGCGCTCTTTGTCGTGCTCCGGGCCTTTGGATGCACGTCCAAGGAAGGTCTCAAGGTCCTCATTCATGCAACCAGCCATGATTCGGATCGCTCGGGGCAGTTGGCCGGTTTCGCCCGCATGTTCGAAGAGATCAGCGTTTCCGCCATGGTGTATGTGATGAGCGCGTGGCGTGGCGACGTGAAACCCGCCGAACTCGCCAGGCCTGAATATGCCGGTGTTCCCGCCTCCAGGCAGCGCGCGGGTGAAACTCGGCCTGCACAGCGCAGTCGTTCTGCGGGCGACGAGGCCCTCAAGGCGCTCGATCAGCTGAGCACCTCGCGCCAGGCGGGATAATTTTCTTATACTAGGTCGATTCCCGGGTCATCGCCGCGCATATCGAGCGACAGCACCCAGAAATCGGGATCGAATTTGCTTTCCTGCGCGATCCTCTCGACCACCGTCAGCGGATCGACACGGTCGAAGCGCTTTTGGAATACCCGGTCGACAGGTTGCTCATCGAGCAAGGCACCCGGTGCCGGCGTAAACAACGATACCGTACCGTCCAGATGATCGACCTCGATCCAGATCTGGCCCGCGATCGAATCACCGCGCCGTGACACCACGCAGAAATTGCCGTTGTCGTTATGCCGCCGCACGAATGCGGCGCACCAGATGTCGGAACGCAATTGTTGCATGGCAATAAGACTGGACCCGGATGCGAACGCGGCAAATCGCGCTCGTCCAAAGCCTAGAGGAAAGCACCCGCTTCGACCAGCATCTGCCGCAACATGGGGCTCACCTCTCCGGTGGGCCGAAAGTTGTTGAAGATCTGGAACTGGCGGATGGCGCGGGCAGTCGCTTCATCAGCAACCCCGTTTACCGCCCCTTGCAGGAACCCGAGCCGCGTCAGACCGCGCTGGATTTCGCTGACCAGGTCCTCGTTGAGGACCGGGGCCACATCGGCCCGACTCGGCGCGGCGGTGACTGGCGCTGTGGCCTGAGCGGCCTGCGGGACGTCCGGGGACAAGTCCGCCACTGTCTGGCGCTCCGCTGCTGCCATGGCGGTCGCCGAATCTTCCTGCATCTGGGCGATGAGCGGACCAAGTTCGTCGGCGGCAGGTTCCGCCGCCACCAACGGGGCCGGAGCCGTGTTCACCGGCGCTGGCGTCTGGGACGTTTCTAAAGGTGCCCTTTTCACAGCCTCGATCACCTGCGGCGTGGCCGCCCCGGTCCGCGGCAAGCCGGACCGGGATTCGAACAGCCGGATAGCGTCGGCGGTCTTGGGGCCATAATAGCCGTCGACGGTCCCGTTGAACATGCCCAGCGCCATTAGCTTGCCCTGCAAATCGGCAATATCCTGATTACCGATGGCCGAAGGTTCGGACACCGGCGCAGGCTGCACCGGCGCCGGCTCTGCAGCCACAACGCTGGCTGTCTGTTCCATCGCGGGCCGCGCGGGCACGCTTTCGGGCTGCACCACCACGGGCGCGATGGGCTCGGGGATATCCACGCTCTTTTGCGCCCCGGCTGCAAACATGGGGGCCGGGTGGCGCGTCTCCTGCAGGAACAGCGCATTGGTCCCCGCCATCAGGATCAGCCCCGAAGCCAGCACAAGACCTGTCGAGGCCATTGGCGAGCGCGCGAACTGAGCGAACCCCCAGGCAAAACCTTTTGCGGCGAACCCGGCCGCGCTGGCGCCAATCGCAAGGGGAATCTGAGCAATGCCGGTGGTCATAGTGCTGCGCTTCTTCTTTCGTCTTCTAGCCATTTTTCTTCGTCATTTTTGCGCATTCTCGCGGGAAGGTGCTCAATTGTACCGCCAACTTTTGCCAAACTTTGGGGGCCATCAATGGGCAGCAGCACGGTCACAGTCGTGCCCACCCCCTGTTCCGACAGCACTTCCAGCCGCCCCCCATGCAGCGCCACCAACCCCTTCACAATCGACAACCCCAACCCGGTCCCCTCGTATCGGCGGGCCAATCCCGCCTGCGCTTGAAGGAACGGCTCACCGATCCGTCGGATGGTATCGGGGTGCATACCGATGCCGCCATCGGACACAGAAATGTTGAGCATCTTACCCTGCCGCTTGACGGAAAGGATAACCTTGCCGCCTTCGTGGCTGAATTTAAGGGCGTTGGAGAGCAGGTTGATCAGGATCTGCCGGCAGGCCCGCTCATCACCCACGATATTGGGCAGGCGCTCCGGCAATCGGGCGTCTATGTCGATCCTGCGGTCACGGCCCAGTTTCTCGACCATTTGCAGGCAGGGCTCGACCAGATCCTGCGGCGCAAACAATTCTGTGTGGACTTCGAACTTGCCCGCTTCAATCTTCGACATGTCGAGCAGCATGTTGACCACGTCGATCAGATGGTGACCGCTGCGGCTGATATGGCCCGCATATTCCTGATGAGTGGGCGATAGATCGCCCCCGATCCCCTCGGCCATCATGTCGGAAAAGCCGACAATGGCGTTGAGCGGCGTGCGCAGTTCATGGCCGATGGTGGCGAGGAACCGTGACTTGGCCTCCGAGGCATCCACGGCCTCCTGGCGGGCGGCTTCGAGTTGGCTCTCGCCATCCTTGCGCACACTGATGTTGCGCATGACGCCCAGGACTTCGCAAGGCTGATCGTCCGATCCCGTCGGCAGGCTCAATGGCGCCAGCGACAACTCCGTCCAGATATAGCGCCCCCCTGCCCCGGCCTGTGCATCGTCGCGCCGCAGGCGCAATTCAACAACGAACGGAACGCGATTGCGCGACACATCGGCAATGGCCTTACGGTATGCTGGCCGGTCCATCACGTGCACGCGTTCAAAAAGCCCGGTATGGTCCAGTTCAAACGGGCGGCACCCCAGCAGTTGGCTGGCTGAGCGGGAAATATAAGTCGGCGTACCGTTTTCGCGATACCGCACCACGGCACCCAGCATGGTGTCGGCGAGGGTCGCAAACACCTGCGTCTGATCAGTGGCAAGCTGTTGACGCGCGGCATCGAGGTGCCGAAAAGTGATCAGCGTCATGGCAGCAACGACAGCGATAGCGATAACGGGGAAAACACTCGCGGGCCACCCGCCCAGCGCAATTGACGCCCAGTTGCCAAACCCGCTGACCGCCACGACCATGGCAGGAGCGCCCCAGGCAAACATCCGGACACGCGAACGGCCCAGCGCCACGCCATACACCCCAGCGAGCACTCCAAGCCCAACCCCGAAATTGATAACCGCGCCGTCCATCAAGGCAAGGCCCGACCCCGCGATGGCAAGGGCGGCGACATGGGTGGCGATTGCCGCTTCAGATGCGTTTCGGCCGACCAGCACAGCGCTCAGGACCATGAAGGCCAGAGCGGCGACGGCAGCAAACAGGGGAGCGGCGTTCCCATCTACAAAAATCATCAGCGCACATGCGAATGCCAGACCGAGACCCGCCATCATGGCCACGGTGTTGCCGACCAGCACACCACGCAGCCCGGCACCGGCCTCCGCTGCGGCGATGCCGGATGCCATCTCCAGGTGACTAGGGATCAAGTCTGAGAAAGAGTTACGCATGAAACACTCAACTGAATGCCGCGATACGCTGCGGCAGTGCATCCGGAAATATCGTCCGGGCGGGTCCACCCTTCCATTCAAGCCCTAAAACACCCTTAAGTCTGAACGGCATCCGGTCCTCTGCCCCCGCATCCGACAACGTTTGGCGGGCCTTTCTCGGAGTAGCGTAAATAGAGTCTTGCTTAATGGCCGCCTGATCGGCTGCATCGCCTTTGTGTAAAATTTTAAGCAAATTTGAGCCCAATGCTTCACATGGGACGTGCAATCTGCGCGCAATGATCTGCCGGCCATCGAGCGAAGAAAGGAAGTGCATGTTTTTGGTTCGCTCAGCCTTCTGGCTCACCGCCGCCTTCATCGTGATGGCGCCGGGCGTTGGCATGGACGTGGGCGCGTCGGTCCGATCGGGCGGCGAACACCTGGTCAGTCAGGGTGCGCAGATGGTGGGCGACACTCTTCTGCCGGCAAGCTGCACCGCCATCGAATGCGTGGTGGGCCGCAGCATCATCGGCCATGTTGCAGAAGCGGGTGAACCGGTTTCGGTTTTGCTTGATACTATTGCGGACGTGCCGGATGCATATGCCGCTTTCCCGCCCCCACGTCCGGATTGGGCATATTGAGCCGGTTTCCCCTTTTCTTGCCGGTGCCAAGGGGCTAGATATTGGGGATGAACACCACAGCCGCATTTGATGAAATCGCCGAAAATCTCTCCCTGCTCGACGACTGGGAGGATCGGTATCGCTACATCATCGAACTGGGCCAGGCCCTCAAGCCGCTGTCTCCGAATGAATATATTGCGGACAACAAGGTCCATGGCTGCGCATCGCAGGTCTGGCTGGTTACCGAAAGTACCGTTGGTAACACCGGAACCATACTGACCTTTCGCGGCGATTCCGATGCAATGATCGTCAAGGGGCTGGTCGCCATCATTCTGGCGCTCTATTCGGGCCGCACCGCCGCGGACATCGCCGCAACCGACGCCCTGCTGATCCTCGATTCGATCGGCCTGCGCGAACACCTGTCCACCCAGCGGTCCAATGGCCTGGCCGCCATGGTGGCCCGCCTTCGCGGGGATGCTCAGGCGGCCACGCTGGCCTGAGCCGCCCCTCAGCCAAATTCGCTTGGTCTTGCGCTGGCTTCCATCCAGTTGCTGTTTCCGGTCGCAGGCAGTCCCACGGCGTCTGATGTGAGGCCGAAATGCCTTGCCGCTGCCTCCAATCCAATGCGCAGCACCAGCTTTGCGCTGCGGCGCGGCCATCGTCGCTCTACTTCGACCTGTTGCAGGCCCTTGTCGAAGCCGCAGACATCGATCAGGACTCCGGCGCAGTCGGAGGGCAAGAGTTTCCAGATTTCGGCCAGCTTGCGCCGCGCGTCCGCTGCCATATCGCCGATGTCGTGCGCACCTGCCCCTCCCCGGTTGCCACCGACGCGCGGGCCGTAATACATCGTGGTCCGCGGCTGTAACTGACTGCGTTCAAACAAGACTTGAATGCGCTGCCCGGCTTCGAGATGGTGGGGTTGGAGAAAGCCGGGCAGACCGGCCTTGTGCCGCGCGAGCGATCTTAATGTATCGTTTTTCAGCACGCTATCGTCCGACATGGATCGCTCCTGCCAAATCCGGATGGAGCGGGAACCGCAGACCGGAGTGTCTGGCCCTCTCGATCTCTTGTTCCAAAGCGGTGATTCGAATGTCTTCCGGACTGCCCTCGTCGCGGGCATCTTCGATCTGGGCGCAAGCATAGGCCACGGTTGTGCGGTCTCGCCCGAAGAACTGTCCCACCTGGGTCATGGTCATCCCCAGCAGCACATTGCACAGATACATCGCCAGTTGGCGGGCCGCCGCCGTGGGGAGCTGTTTGCGGGAGGGGGCGAAGAAATCCCGATACCGCACCCCAGTGGTAGAAGATACAATGCGGACAACAAGCCGACACTCGCGCCGGAGAGCGGGCGAAAGCAGGTTCCGCTCCATCCGGCTTGTCGTGGACACCCAAATCGTCATAGGAACACTCTCTCATAAATAGGATATAATTCCTATAGCCGAGAGAGCGAGCCGCGGGGATAAGTGCCCCTACCAATTTGCGCTGGAGTTCAAATCGGCACGGTGCGGTTGCTTGCGCCCGAACCGCCTTGCCATCGCCAACAAAAAAGGGCCGCTGCCGCAGCCCTTTTTTGCAGTGTCATCAAAGGCTTCAGGCCGTCTTGCGACCCAATCCGTTGGCCTTGGCGAGGCGCGAACGCGTGGCCGAATAGGAGGGCGCGACCATGGGATAATCCACGGGCAGGCCCCATTTTTCCCGATATTCCTCGGGCGACAGATTATAATGGGTGCGCAGGTGCCGCTTGAGCGACTTAAACTTCTTTCCGTCTTCAAGACAGATAATATAGTCAGGCGTTACGGATTTGCGCACAGGCACTGCCGGCTTCTTTTCCTCCTCAGGAATGATTGCTTCCTGGGAGCCCAAAGCTTTGAGTGCGTCGTGAACATCACTGATCAGGCGGGGCAGATCGGTAGGACTGATAGCATTGTGGCTGACATAGGCAGCGACGATTTCTGTGCTGTATTCGACAAGGTCAAGCTCGACCTTGTTCTCGGCGTGAGCCAGAGCGGTCATTGCAAATCCCTTCTATGGGGGTGGGGGCTATTTCACACGATCCGGTATATCCGGACCTTGCTGGGTTGCTCACTACTGTTGTTCGGAACAGTTTGCAACCGTCGCATACATCTTGTCCAAATTTTGGTTATCTTGGCATTTACTTGCGAAAATGGTCAGATTTTTCGAAATCGTCCATCACCAGCCCCTTGGCAGGCCGGTATCCGGCGATATACGCGGCGCGTGCCAGAAGATGCGCCGAAATCGGCGCCGTGAGCATGAAAAAGATGATGCCCAGCAGGGCCCGGAAAATCACCGCCGTCTCGAAACTCACCAGCGCGATCGCCAGCAACGCCAGCCCCGACCCAACAGCTCCGGCCTTGGAGGCCGTGTGCATCCGGGTGAACAGATCGGGCAGACGGACAATTCCGAATGCGGCCAGAAAGCTGAACAGGGCACCAGCAATCAGCATCAGACCAGCGACATAGTAGAGCAGATCGACGATCATTTCCGTGCCTCCTCCAGATGCTCTTCCTCGTTGGTTCTGCTGACTTCCCAGCGCTGTAGCACAAAGCGAGAAAAGGCAACCGTTGACAAAAACCCGATCAGCCCCAGCGCGATAGCAATATCGAGATAGAGCATGAAGCCCGTGCGCAGGGCGATCACCGCGATATAGCCGATGACCACCGCCACCAGCATGTCCAGCGCCAGAATACGGTCAGGCAGACTGGGGCCAACGATGATGCGGTAAATAGTTACCAGCAGCGCCAAGGTGAGAATACCGAGCGAAATCGTGGTCGCCAAATGCAGGAATTCCGGGCCGCTCATCATTGGAACACCTCGATGATCTTTTGCTCAAAACCATCCCGGATTGAGGCGATCGTCTCCTCGCGATCGTGCATTTCGAGGACATGGATATAGAGCACACTGCGATCGTCCGACACATCGACGCTCAGCGTCCCCGGGGTCAGCGTGATCAAATTGGCCAGCAGGGTGATTTCGACATCGGTCTGCACGGTCAGCGGATAGGCGATGATCGCAGGGGCGATACGGTTGTGCATATTGGGCGAAATCACGAGGATTGCGACCCGCCATGCAGAGAGCGCCAATTCGGTCAGAAACAGCAGGGCAAGCGAAACCACCCGGCCCAGCCGCCGCAGCAGATGCGGCCGTTCGATCCGCTCACGCAGGAAAAGGCCGGCCCCTGCCCCGATCAGCGCCCCGAGCAGCAGGTTGAGCAGGGTGAAGGTGCCGGTGACGAACGCCCAGACCACAGAAAGGGTTACGACAATCAGGACAAAGGTCATGGCTGGGGCACCTGCGCAAACACTGCATCAATGTAGCGGTCCGGCGCGAGCAGATCACGCGCAGCAATCCCTGATGCGGTGAACAGCCAGTCGGGAAACAGCCCGAATATCACGATGACGGCGAAAAAGGCCGCGGTTGGCACCAGCCCCAGCCGCGTATCTGTGCGGCTCAGGGGGCGCAAGTCGGGGTTTGGCTGTTCCGAGCGCTCACCCTCTTTGCCATTGCGCCAGAAAATATGCGCCCACAGCCTGCTGGCAGCGATCAGGGTCAGGAATGAATTGGCGAGTACGGCAAAGACCAGCCACCAGTTGTCTCCGCGAATACCGCTCTCGACAAGCAGGATTTTCGGCCAAAGGCCCAGAAAGGGCGGCATGCCCGATACCGCAAAAATCATGATGACGAACAGAATGGAAAGCGGAGCGCTCGCCTTATACACCCCACCCATTTCGCGGATGTCCGCAGTGCCAGTGGTCTTTTCGATCAGCCCGGCCAGCAGGTAGAAGGCGGTGAGGGTCAGCATCGAATGGAAGGCGTAAAAGATCGCGCCACCCACCCCGTGCATTGCTCCCAAGGCGAAACCGGCAAAGATCGCCCCGATGCCGCCAATCACGAAAAACCCCACAGCGCGGCGCAGATTGGCCTGGGCCATGGCGCCGAGCGGGCCCAGAAGCAGTGTCGCAAACGCGATGATCGCGATGACCGATTGGAGCTGGGCATGACCTTCAGGCAGCGCCATGGTCAACACCCTGATCGCGGCATAGGCCCCAACCTTGGTGAGCAATCCGCCAAAAATTGCCGAAACCGCAACATCGGGGGTGTGGTAGGAGGCCGGAAGCCAGGCATTGGCGGGGAACGCCGCAGCCTTGACCGCAAAAGCAAACAGGAACAGCAACGAAACCGTGATCAGCGGCCCGAACGGTATCGCTGCCCCTTTCTCCACCAGATCGGCGAAATTGAGCGTCCCGGTCAAACCGTAGAGATAGGCGATGGCAACGAGGAACATCGTTGTCGCGAGGAAATTGAGAAATCCGTACTTGATCGCGCCATCGAGTTGGACTTTCCGTCCGCCCAGAATGAGCAGTCCGAACGATGCGATCAGCATCACTTCGAACCACACATAGAGGTTGAAGATATCCCCGGTCAGGAACGAGCCGCTGACGCCTGCAAGCAGCAGCAGCAGCATCGGATAAAACCCGAACAGATGCCCGCGCTCGGTGAGGTCCGTCTGGGCATAAAATGCTACCACCAGCGTCGCGATCGACGCCGCCAGCGCAAAGATGGCGCTGGTCATGTCTGCTGCAAATGTGATGCCGAACGGCGGCAACCACTTGCCCATGGTCATGGCGACCGGGCCCGTCTCGAAAACCCGTAGCACCAGGTAGATGTTCGAAACCAGAATGGCGCCGATGATCGCCACGGCAAAGACGAGCTGGATCTGGCGCTGACTGCGCAGCATGACCAGGAACCCCGCCCCGAACAGGGCCAGCGCGACCGGCCAGACCACCAGCCAATCGGATGCCGATGTTGCCACATCGATCATCGAAACAGGCAGATCCAGCGTATCGTAGGGAGAACCGGCAGACGGCATGGTCGTGCTTACCTAATAACTCAAAGGAGGACGCGGCGCATGCTCGGGCTCGGCGATACGCATGTTGTCCGTGTCATCGGCATCCAGTTCCTGATACGCGCGGTAGCCCAGCACCAGCATGAAGGCAAACAGCGCAAAGCCGATGACGATAGCGGTGAGGATCAACGCCTGCGGCAGCGGATTGGCAGAACCGGAAAGCGGGAAAAATTGTCCGGCGGGCACAATCGGCGGCACCTCAACCGAAAGACGGCCGATGGTGAAAATCAGCAGATTGACGCCATTGCCGAGGATCACCATGCCCAGCAGCATGCGGATGATCGCCTTGGACAGCAACAGATAGACCGCGATCGCAAAAAACAGGCCGATCAGAACGGCAAGAGCCACTTCCATCAGTCGTCTCCCTCTTCGCCGTCCAGCGCCAGAGCGATGGTGCTGATCGCCCCGACGACGACCGCATACACCCCGATATCGAACAGCAGCGGGGTCGAAAGCGCGATTTCCGCGCCTTCAAACTCAAAGATCCACCACAGGCCGGTGAGAAACGGAACTTCGGTTGCCAGAGAGACAAAGCCGGCGATAGCGGCCAGCACAACGCCCAGCCCGGCCAGCGTGATCGGGTGCACCCGCAACGCCCGTCGTGTCGCCGCAGCGCCTGCGGAAATGCTGTAAATGGCGATGCCAGACGCCCCGATCAGTCCGCCAATGAACCCGCCGCCGGGTTCATTGTGGCCGCGTAACATGACAAAAACGGAAAATACCAGCATCAGTGCGGAGAGCGCAGGAGCAGCAGTTCTGAAAATGACCGTGTTCACGCCGCCTTCTCCTTCCTGCGCGTCGAGCGCGGCTTTTTGGCCGACTCAGGCTTCGCTCGATGCCGGATGAGCGCCAGAATGGCGAGACCAGCGGCCATCACGACGGAGATTTCACCCAAAGTATCAATGGCGCGGTAGTCGACAAGGATCACGTTGACGATGTTGCGACCATGGGCGATCGGCGTGCTGGTCGCCTGGAATAGCTCGGTTAGCGACAAATCGAGATCGGTTTGCAGCACCACCAGCAGCAGGATGGTGATCCCCGCCCCCACGGCGATGGCCACGGTTCCGTCGCGGATCGCAGCCTCCAGTTCGCGATGGTCAGCCTTGCCCAGATGCAGCCTTGTCATTACGAGCGCGAGAATGATGACGCTGAGGGTTTCCACCATGAACTGGGTGAAGCTCAGGTCAGGCGCGCCGAACAGCATGAAGATGACCGCAACCGCAAAGCCCTGAATACCGAGCGCGACGATGGCGGTCAGCCGCGAACGCGCGCCAACCACAGTGATCAACCCGATGGCGGCGATCAGCACAGCACCCCACTCGTAGAAGGTCAGGACCGGCCAGTCCGGCAGAGACGGCAAGCTGTTGGAAACGATCAGCGGCGCCAGCAGCGAGACTGCCAGAACGGCGAAAAACAGCAGCAAATAAAGTTCCAGCCGCCCGTGATGCAGGAGACGGGTCACCCGGTCGCCGAACCGGATCAGTCCGAACATTGCGGCGTCGAACCCGGCATCGAAGGTCCAGCCGATGCCCTCGCCCACCCGCCGCAAAGCCAGGCGAACGTTATCGGCGTGCCAGAACAGCGCTATCCCAAGGGCCCAGGTTACGATCGAAGCCCATATTGCGGGATTGAGCAAATCGAAGGCGAGATGGACTTGGGCGTCAACCGCACCATCGTAAATGGAGGCACCGGCGGGGCTGAGCACCACCCGGTTGAGCCAATCGGTGAACAGCCCCGCAACGATACCCAGCACCCCCAGCACCACCGGCCCGGCAAATAGGCTCACCGAGCCTTCGTGCGGCACATGCGGCGTTGGCCGCGGTTCGCCAAGGAAGGGCCGTAGCGCAATGAGCAGGCCCACCACCATCATGCAGGCATTGCCCACGACCATCACGGCAAGAAACAGCAGATCGGGCCACACGCCACTGGTCAGCGCCAGATACATTTCTTCCTTGGCCAGAAAACCAATCGCGATCGGGAACCCGGCCATGGAAAAGCCCGACAGCAGGGCAGCGATGAAGGTCACCGGCATGGCTTCGCGCAGTCCGCGAAGGACGGTGATGTCGCGAGTCCCGGTGCCGTGATCGATGGTCCCCGCCACCATGAACAGGGCACCCTTGAACAGGGAGTGGGCGCACAGATACAGCACCGCGCCGAGCACCGCCTCTTTGGTGCCAAACCCGATCAGCATGACCAGCAGCCCCAGCGAACCCAGCGTGGTGTAGGCGAGCTTTTGCTTGAGGTCGGTCTGGCGCAAGGCCAACACACCGCCCAGCAGCAGGGTGATACCCCCGAATACCGTCAATATCCAGAACCACGCTTGGGTTCCGCCCAGTACCGGGTTCATGCGCGCCAGCAGATAGACGCCCGCTTTCACCATGGTGGCCGAGTGCAGATAAGCCGAGACGGGCGTTGGGGCTTCCATCGCGTTGGGCAGCCAGAAGTGGAACGGGAACTGGGCCGATTTGGCGAACGCTCCAGCCACAACCAGCAGCATGGCGACCAGATACGCCCCGCTCTGCTGCGCGACACCCGCGCTGGCCAGCATGCCGCTCAGGCTGTTCTGCCCGGTGATGAGGGTGAGCATGATCAGCCCGGCCAGCAAGGCCAGTCCCCCGCCGCCGGTGACGATCAGGGCCTGAATAGCGGCCCGCCGGGCCGCCTGCCGACTGTGATCGAACCCGATCAAGAGGAACGAGGTGATCGAGGTCAGTTCCCAGAACACGAACAGGGTGAAGATGTTGTCCGCCAGAACGAGGCCGAGCATCGACCCCATGAACATCAGCATGTAGGAGAAAAATCGCCCCTGATGCGGATGCCCCGCCAGATAGCCGCCCGAATAGATGATGATGAACGTGCCGATGCCGGAAATCAGCGCGCCAAAAACCAGGCTCAACCCGTCGATGAAGAATGAAAACCTGATCCCATAGGCCGGGATCCAATCGAGCCCGGCTTGAATTGCGGTCAGATCGGAAACCGGCCCGATAAAACTGAGAAAAGTTGCAAAGATGGCCGCGGGCACGATGGCGAGTATCCAGCCCGCCATTGGCCCGGCAAACCGTGTGATCCAGGGGGCCAGAAGCGCGGCGATAAAAGGCGCAAGCGCTATCAGCGCGACAACCACATCAAGGTCAGGTCCCAAACGAGTCCCCCGATCGCCAATCTCGTCATCAAGTCCCGGAAAGCAGGACTGCCCGAAAGAATCAGTTGGCAAACAGTAACGTTCCTTTGCGCAAGCTCAACCAAAACCGGAACCTGGAACGCAATATTGACTCTAAAGTTGTGATAACCACATCGGAAGCGATCGCTATAATCTGCGATGACCGACGGAAGGGATGTTAAAATGAACGATGAAACGGATCGGTCCACCACCGAATGGCGCTCCAGACTGACGCCGGAACAATTCCGTGTCACCCGCGAGCATGGCACCGAACGCGCCTTCTCTCACCCGTATAATCTGGAAAAAAGGGACGGCATCTATCATTGCGTGTGCTGTGGTGCCCCACTTTTCAAATCGGATACGAAATATGAGTCCGGGTCGGGCTGGCCCAGCTTTTTCCAGCCGGTTTCAGACGATGCCATCAAGGAAATCGACGATCGCAGCCATTTCATGCGGCGCACCGAAATCCGCTGCGCCAATTGCGATGCCCATATCGGCCACGTATTTCCGGACGGCCCGGCTCCGACGGGATTGCGATATTGCACCAACGGGCTTGCGCTCGACTTCAAGCCGGACGAATAGTCCCGCTCACTTTCGAGTTCCAGTCTGGTCTTTTCCGAGGATAGAACATGCACGACGCCGCGCCCCCCGTTGCCGCGCAACGCCCCCATTCGGACACGCGGCACGGGGTCACCCGTCATGATCCGTATAATTGGCTGAGAGCGGAAAACTGGCGCGAGGTCATGGCCGACCCGTCCGTGCTGCCCCAGGATATCCGCGACTATCTGGAAGCCGAAAACGCCTGGTATGAAAGCCAGTTCGGCGAAAAGACCAAGGCGTTGCAGGAAACCATCTACGCGGAAATCCGCGGGCGCATCAAGGAAGATGACAGCTCGGTCCCCTCCCCCGATGGTCCGTTTGCCTATTATTCGCGGACGCGCGAGGGCGACCAGTATCCGCTGATCTGCCGGATTCCCACCGCTGGTGGCGACGAACTGGTGCTGCTCGATTGCAACGCGGAAGCTGGCGAGGGATATTTCGGCTTTGCGGGCGCGGAACACTCGCCCTGCCACACCATGGTCGCCTGGGCCGCCGACCGGAATGGATCGGAATATTACACCATCCATATCCGGGACGTAGAAACAGGTCAGGACCGCCCCGAACGGATCGAAAAGGCCGGCAGCGGCGCGCTGTGGGCGCTCGATTCACAGTCGTTCTATTACGTCGAGCTGGATGAAAACCACCGGCCGTTCCGGGTCCGCAAGCACGTGCTTGGCACCTCTCAGGCCGATGACGCCATCATTTATGAAGAGAGCGATCCCGGCTTTTTCGTTAGCGTTGACCTGACGCAATCACGGCGTTTCATCACCATTTCCGCCCATGATCACCAGACGTCCGAAGTCTGGCTGATCGACGCGGAACAAGGAGGTGACCCGGTTGTCGTGGAGCCCCGCCATGAGAACACCGAATACTCGGTCGAGGAGCGGGATGGGACCCTCTACATCCTCACCAACGACGACAAGGCCGAAGATTTCAAGGTCGTTACCGCCGCCGTGTCGGCGCCGGGCGTTGCCCAGTGGGTTGATCTTGTCGCCCATGAATCGGGCACACTCATTCTCGACATCATCGTTCTGGCCAATCACCTCATTCGTCTCGAACGCAAGGATGGCCTGCCGCGCATCGTGGTGCGGGATTTGCGCACGGATCTTGAGGAAACCATCGCCTTTGCCGAGGAAGCCTATTCGCTGGGGCTTATTCCGGGCTACGAGTTCGACACCGCAACGATCCGGTTTTCCTATTCCTCGCCCACCACCCCCGGGCAGATTTACGACATGAACTTGGAGACCGGCGAGCGGGTGTTGCGCAAGCAGCAACAGGTTCCCTCGGGCCATGACCCCGACGCCTACGAAACACGCCGGATGTTCGCCAAAGCGCCCGATGGCGAAGACGTTCCAGTCACGCTTTTGTACCGCAAGGGTCTCAAGCTCGATGGCTCTGCCCCGACGCTGCTCTACGGCTATGGCTCCTATGGCCACGCCATACCGGCAGGCTTTTCGATTTCGAACCTGTCGCTGGTCGACCGGGGGTTCGTCTATGCCATTGCCCATATCCGGGGCGGCATGGACAAGGGGTATGGCTGGTACAAAAACGGGCGCGCCGAGCACAAGGCCAATACCTTCACCGATTTCATCGCCGCTGCTGAAATGCTGATCGACAACGGCTTCACCGCCAAAGGCAAGATCGTAGCCGAAGGCGGGTCGGCTGGCGGCATGCTGATGGGCGCGGTCGCCAATATGCGGCCGGACCTGTGGGCAGGCGTCATGGCCATCGTGCCCTTTGTCGACGTTCTCAACACCATGCTCGATGACACCCTGCCCCTCACGCCGCCGGAATGGCCCGAATGGGGCAATCCCATTGCGTCCGAAGACGCTTATCGGCGCATCGCTTCATATTCGCCCTATGACAACGTCGCTGCCGTCGCCTATCCGCCGATCCTCGCCCTGGCCGGGCTGACCGACCCGAGGGTGACCTATTGGGAGCCTGCCAAATGGGTGGCGCGCTTGCGTGCAACCAAGACCGGCGACAGCGCATTGTACCTGCGCACCAATATGGACGCCGGACATGGCGGGGCTTCTGGCCGTTTCGAACGCATCAAGGAAACCGCAATCACCTATGCTTTTGCGCTTGAATGCGTTGGATTGGCATAAGTTTACGCCTTGTGCCGTTGCACCAGGACCGGCAGCCCTGTATATAAAAAGTATTAGCTTGGTAAATTATCAGGCAAAGACATTTCAGATAGAAACCAAGGAGGCCTCTCATGAGTTTTACACTCCCCGATCTGCCCTATGCCTATGATGCGCTTGGCCCGCACATGTCGGCTGAAACGCTGGAATTCCACCACGACAAGCACCATCAGGCCTATGTGACCAACGGCAACAAGCTGCTCGAAGGTTCGGGACTTGAAGGCAAGAGCCTTGAAGATGTGGTCAAGGAAAGCTTTGGCAAGAATCAGGCGCTATTCAACAACGCCGGCCAGCATTACAACCATATCCATTTCTGGAAGTGGATGAAGCCAAATGGCGGTGGGCGTTCGCTTCCGGGTAAACTTCAGGCTACTGTCGATTCCGACCTCGGTGGCTTCGACAAGTTCCGCGAAGACTTCCTCGCTGCTGGCGCCGGACAGTTTGGCTCAGGCTGGGCGTGGCTGACGTGGAAGGACGGAAAACTGGAAGTAACGAAAACGCCGAATGGGGAAAACCCCCTAGTGCATGGTGGCGTTCCGCTGCTCGGTGTCGACGTGTGGGAGCACTCCTACTACATCGACTATCGCAATGCGCGTCCGAAATATCTCGAAACCTGGTTCGATAATCTTGTGAACTGGGATTACGTCGCAGAGCTTTTCGAAGCCGCCTCCTGATTTCCTGAGATTTGATGTTCGATCTGGCCCGTCTGTTCACAGGCGGGCCATTTCTTTTGCCGTGTTGCCGTCCCTCGGCTTTCGGGGAACCGAAGGCTATGTTAAGGGCTTGGTAACTATATACAGCCCTCGGAGACGGCCTCATGCAGCCCGTACCAACCATTGCCGTTCTTGCCGACAGCCCGGCGCTGGCCTCGGTGCTGGCTGCCACCCTGCGGCGCAAGCGCGACTGGCGGGTCCGGGAATTTCGCGATCTGGGTGCGCTGACCGATTATATCCGCATCGCGCCCATCGCCCTGCTGGTCACCGATTTCGAGCTTGGCCAGACAACGGCGGCAGATGTGGCGCAAGCGATCCGCAACGACGAGACGGTCGCGGCGCGCGCGGTGCAGATCATCGCCCTGAGCCGGACGATCAGCCCGCAGATGCGACGCCAATGCGTCGAGGCCGGGATCGACGAGGTGATCGTCAAACCCATGAGCCCGCTCTATCTCGAAGAGCGGGTGGCCGCGCGCATCGCTTCGGGGCCGACCGATTATGTGGCTGCGGGCGCTGGCTATTTCGGCCCGGACCGCCGCAACCGTATTGCGCTGGCCGACGCCCGCCAGCATCGCGTCGAGCGGCGTGGCGAGAACATCATTTCGTTTGTCGCGCACAAATCGATCCGCGACCGGGGACCGGACGCGCCTAGACCAGGCGCGTAAGCCGACCCCACAAATCATCGAAATTGTCGGAGATCTGGATCAGGGACTCGACATTGCCGCGCCCCACTGCGGCAACGTCGTTGGCAAAGCCCCGAACCACTTCATAAGCGCGATTGCGGTTGAGCAAGCCCACCGGTCTGCCCCCCGCCGCGCCGCCCGATGCCGACCAGGCACCATAGAGCGCCGAGACGGTTTCGATTCCTGCGGGCAGCCCCACGACCACCTGACTTGCCGCGACGATAGCCCTGGCTGCCAGCGCTTCCGACGCCTCGGTGATGACCGTAACCCCTTGAGGAACCGAGAGGGGGCGCTCGGTCGGCCCGGTGGCAACCGTCACCAGCCCACCAGCGGCGAGCGCCGATTCCACCAGTGCGCGCGGCCACTGGCCATCGCGGGCCAGACAATAAAGATGCGCGCCGTGCCGCCCGATCACCAAACCGGCCTGTCGATAATCGGCGAGATGGGAGGTGTCGCCGCAATCAGCGAAAACGGCAACGTATTTGAGTTTTGCCATGGCGATCACCGGCGCCGGGTCAGCGAACCGAGCATTCCCCGCACAAGGGAATCGCCGGCTTTGCGGGCTACGGTCCGGGCAAAGGTATTGATTGCCGCTTCAACCGGCGTCTGGCGGGTGGAGCGCCTTGGGGCAGGTCGCGCCAACGCCTTGTCGCGCGCCTGTTCCAGCTTGCGAATTTCGGCTTCGCGAGCCGCCAGTTCGGCCTCGCGCAGGGCCTGCTCCGCGCGTTTGCCCAGGATTTCATAGGCCGATTCCCGATCCACCGGCGTATCGTAGCGGTGTGCCATCGGACCCATCGCCATGATCTCTGAGCGCTCTGCGGGTGAGAGCACACCGATCCGGGAGGATGGCGGGCGGATCAGCGTGCGGCCAACGACAGACGGGATGCCCTTTTCTTCGAGCACCGAGACCAGCGCCTCGCCCGTGCCAAGCTGGGTGATGACTTCGGCGGTGTCGAATTCGGGATTGGGCCGGAAGCTTTCGGCGGCAATGCGTACGGCTTTCTGCTCTTTGGGCGTATAAGCGCGCAGGGCGTGCTGGATGCGATTGCCCAACTGCGCCAGCACCGATTCCGGCACGTCGGCGGGGTTCTGGGTGACGAAATAGACCCCCACACCCTTGGAGCGCACCAGTTTGACCACCTGCTCGATCTTGGCCAGCAGCGGCGGCGGTGCCTCGTTGAACAGCAGGTGCGCTTCATCAAAAAAGAACACGAGCCTGGGCTTGGCGGGATTGCCGACTTCGGGGAGCTGTTCAAACAGTTCCGACAGCAGCCAGAGCAGGAAAATGGCGTAAAGACGTGGCGAGCGCATCAGATCGTCGGCGGCGAGGATCGAGATATATCCCCGTCCCTGAGAATCCACGCGCATCAGATCGGTGATTTCGAGGGCTGGTTCGCCGAAAAAGTGCTCGGCGCCCTGCTGTTCGAGCACCAGAAGCGACCGCTGAATGGCTCCGACCGAGGCGGTAGAAATGTTGCCGTAATGGGCAGAAAGTTCGGCGCGGCGCTCGGCAACGTGACTGAGCAGTGAGCGCAAGTCTTTGAAATCAAGAAGCAAAAGCCCTTCGTCATCGGCCAGCTTGAAGGCAGCGTTCAAGATGCCTTCCTGGGTGGCGTTGAGTTCGAGCATGCGCGAGAGCAGCAGCGGGCCCATTTCGGATATGGTGGTCCGCACCGGATGGCCCTGACGCCCGAACAAATCCCAGAAAATCGTGGGAAAACCTTCGAAGGTGTAATCGGAAAAGCCGATTTTTTCCGCCCGCTCAGCAAGAAAACCCTGGGGTTCGCCCGGCTTGGCGAGCCCGGCCACATCGCCCTTGATGTCGGCGCAAAACACCGGAACGCCTGCGTTTGAGAAGCCTTCGGCAAGGATTTGCAACGTCACCGTCTTGCCGGTTCCGGTCGCGCCGGTGATCAGCCCGTGCCGGTTGCCAAATCCCAGATGGAGGTATTCCGGGCGAGTGCTGGTTCCGAGGTAAATGGCGTCTTCAACAAGCATGGCTCAGTCCGATTCAACAGCGGGACCCCCTGTATAGCGGGGGCACGACACTTGCGGCAAGGATTCACCTTGGCTGCAAACATTGGTGGAAAATGCCTGGCAATCTGGCCAAACTTGGCACAATCAAGGGGGTATTGATGCAGCAATCGCGGCGCGGATTTTTCAAAACAACAATCGGCCTAGTCGGCGCGGCGCTGACCGGCCCCGCGATGGCAAAAACCGCCGACCTTATCCCCGGTGCCACCACCGACCAGACACAAACTCTCCAGAGCGCGATTGATGCCGCCCGCGATGAGGGGCGATTGTTCATTCCGGCTGGACGATACCGCATCAGCGGCTTGCGCGTACCAAGCAGCTTTTTGCTGGAAGGGGTGCCGGGAGCGACATGGCTGGAGCATGTGGGAGTCGGGCCGCTGCTCGGGGCGGAAGACGGGCACGATATCTCGCTGTGGGGGCTAGGCCTCGATGGCAGTGGTGCGGGGGGCGATGTGTGGCATGGCGGGCTGGTACATTTTGCCGACTGTCACAACGTCACACTCCGCGACTGCGCGGTGCGCAACACAAAGTTGAATGGCATCACCTTTATAAATTCCTCGGGCCGGATCGAAGGCTGCCGGGTGAGCGAGGCGGGGCAAACGGGGATATTCAGCCTCGACGCGGCGGGGCTGGCGCTGACGGGCAATACGGTGACCGATTGCGGCAATGGCGGCATCAGGGTGTGGCGCAGCGCAAGCGGAGCCGACGGCACGCTGATCTCGGGAAATCGCATCGCGTCCGTTGACTGGACCGATGGCGGCAACGGCCAGAACGGCAATGGCATCAATGTGTTTCAAGCCGATGAGGTCATCGTCTCTGGCAATCACCTCTCCGACTGCGCCTTTTCGGCGATCCGGCTGAACGCGACCAACAACACTCAGATCAACGGCAATACCTGTATCAATAGCGGCGAGGTCGCGATCTATTCCGAGTTCGCTTTTTCGGGCTCGGTGATAACCGGCAATGTGATCGACGGAGCCGCTGCGGGGATATCGATCACCAATTTCAATGAGGGCGGGCGGCTGGCGGCGTGCACGGGCAATATCGTGCGCAATGTGCATGGACCTTCCGCCGTCAATCCCGACCTGCAGATCGCCTATGGCATCGCGGCGGAAGCCGACACGGTGGTGGCCAGCAATGTCATCGAGGCAGTGTCAGGCACAGGCATCACGGCCGGATGGGGCCCGTATCTGCGCGATGTCACCATAGCCGGCAATCTGATCCGCGATATCGAGACCGGCATCGTGGTGAGCGTTGCGCCGGGAGCGGGTGCGGCGGCTATTTCCGGCAATACGATCAGCGGCGCGCGGGGAGCGGCGCTCTCCGGCCATGCGTGGCACGAGGTCGTGGCCCCCGATCTGGCGGCAAAAGCGGGTGATTTCCCGCAACTCGCCATCGGGGACAATCTGTTGCTTTAGCACCGCGTTTCCGAAGCGGAAAACCGCCTCCGCTTTTCCTGAAAACCGCTTTTAGAGTTCCAGTCTTGCGTCGGGCGTGGCTTCGATATGTCCCACTTCCGCGCCGACCCAGCTGCGCAGCGGCCAACGGGCACGACGCTCCAGAAGCTCGGTCTGGGCGGCGTCGGGGCTGGCGATGGCAAGCAGCAGGGCGGCAACCATCGCGGTGGCGGCGGGAACATTGCCATCATCGCATTTGAGCGCAAAGCCGATGCCGCTGTCGCGCAGCGCGCCGCAATAGACCCCATCGGCCCCGAACTTGAGCATCAAGCGACCGCCAAAGGCTTCCATGGCCTCGGTATCGAACGAGCCTGTGCCGCCGACGAGGAACGGATGGCTGGTAGCGGCTTCGAAAATCCGCGAGGCGTCTGCGGCGGTCTGGGCCGCAAGCCCCTCCCCGCTCGCCATGCGGGCAAAACCGGTGGCAAAGGCTGAGATCGGCGCGGCCCAGGTGGGGATCGAGCAACCATCGGTGCCGCACTTGCCCTCGGTCAGCGGCTGGCCGATCACCTCTTCAATGGCGCTGCGCACGCGCTGCTGCACCGGATGGTCGCGGCGGGAATAGCCCTTGGTTTCGACACCCAAGGCGCGGGCCAGCGCCAACATGCCCGAATGCTTGCCCGAACAGGAGTTGTGCAGCGCGGTCGGCTTGCCGCCAGCGGCGAACAGCGCCTTGCGGGCGGCGGGATCGAGCGGAGGATGCGCCCCGCATTCAAGGGCGGTTTCATCGAGATCGAGCGCAGCGAGCATCGCGGCGGCCAGTTCGGTATGGGCCGGTTCGCCATTGTGCGAAGCACAGGCCAGCGCCAGGGCGGGCGCGCCAAGGCCGAATTGCGTATCGGCACCGGTTGCAAGGATCGGCAGGGCCTGCATGGCCTTGATGGCCGACCGTGGGAAGATTGCGGCGGACACATCGCCGGTCGCCGCGAGAATGGTGCCGCTGGCATCGGCAACGCAGATCGCGCCGCGATAGCGGTTTTCCACCCAATTGCCGCGCACCGATTGCGCCAGAACAGGATTGGCCATGACAAAAAAATCCCCACAGGAGCGTATCCCGGTGGACCGCACGCTGTGGGGAAAGTCAAGGGAGGAGGTCAGTGAGAGGCAGAAACTATTGCGGAGTGAGGAAGCGCGAGTTCACCCAGCCGCGCGTCTGTCCGCGCTGGACGAGGCACCAGTCGGACGAGCGTTCGACTTCGATGCAGCGGTCCACCCAGACGGAAGCCCAGGGTGCCAGTTGGCCGACTTGCTGCGAGTACGAGGCAGGCCAGCGCCGGACATTGAGATGATCCCAGGAGGCGACGCCGGACACCTGAGCGGGCGAGCCGACAGTATAGCCCTTGGCATGGACCGGCGGCGCGAAAACGCCCGAAACCAGCACCAGAACAAGACCGCCAATAACGGCGGGAAGCGTGAGGCGAGCTGAAAGCGACATGGTGTCCCCCGACAGAGTTTCATTGCACTGTCAGCAAACTACCGCCCCGCCGTTGAATGGACGCTGATGGCGATATTCAGAACCGGTTCAGGAGGGTGAAGCGGTGTTAACCTCTGAAATCCCGGGGCGGGGGTGCGGCGTTCGCACCGGCGCGCGGCGGCCCGGTTTGAGCACGGGCCGATCGATGAACGCATCAATGGCGGCGGTGGCGCGGCGATAGCAGATGCGTTCGCCTTCCTCCCGGCTGGCCCGGACCCGGTCGATCAGCCCGATGGGGCGCAGGGGCGGCCAGATGCGGATGCGCCAATCGTCTTCGAAGACGGTCCTGAAACGAAAGCCCCGATATTCGAATTCGGCCATGATCCATCCTCCGGTCCGCCACTCTTGCCTGAAGGCAAAAGCATATGGTTAACGAAAGGTTGCAGCGATCAGGCCAATGTGATCGTGGATCGCCTCAGTTGATCGCGGGGCGGTCGGCCAGGGTGTCGGTGAAGGCGAGGATGATTTCCGACAGCATTTCGGGGGTTTCGACGGGCGGCAGATGCCCTGCCCCCTTGATGGTCTCGAACCGCGCGCCGGGGATGGAACGGGCGAGGGCAGAGACGGTTTCGACGGTCGTGGATTGATCCTCTTCGCCCACCACGCACAGGGTGGGCACCCCGATCTGCCGCGCCTGGTCGCGCAAATCGGCCTCGCGCAGGGCCAGGCAGGTGCCGATATAGCCGCTGGCAGGCTGGCGTTCGAGCATGGTGCGATATCCCGCCACTTCTTCAGCGCGGTTGGCGATGAAATCGGCGGCGAACCAGCGCGGCATGACGGAGGCGGCCAGTCCGGCCAACCCATTGGCCTCGACGGCGGCGATGCGCTGGTTCCAGATATCGGCATCGCCGATCTTGGCCGCCGTATCGCACAGGATCAGGGCGGAGACGAGATCACGGCGGTCGGCATAGAGCTGCTGGGCGATCAGCCCGCCGACCGACAGGCCGCAGACGATGGCCGAGGACAGGCCCGCATGATCCATGATGGCGGCAAGGTCTTCGGCGTGACGGGCGATGGTGATCGGGCCGTCGCCGGTTTCCGACAGGCCGTGGCCGCGCGAATCATAGGTGAGGATGGTGAACTTGCCGACCAGACGCACGATCACATCACGCCAGATGCGGAAATCGGTGCCAAGCGCATTGGACAACACCAGAACCGGAGCGCCGTCAGGCCCGCCGATGGTCTGATAATGGAGGACGGCATCGTCCACTTTGACAAATTGCATTGTGCTCTCCAGATGGGGCAGAGGCCGGATCGCCGGGCTGGGGGGCGCGGTGGGTCAGTCCCGGACCTTATAGGGTTTCTGGTCGCGCCAGAACCGCATCAGGCTTTCGAGGTCGGGATCGCCGCCTTCGGGCAGGATGATGCGCAGATTGGCATAGAGATCGCCCTTGCCGAACAGCCCCTTGCCCCGCAGGCGCATCGCCTTGCCGGTGTCGGGACCGGGGGGCAGGTTAAGCTCGACCGCGCCATCGAGGGTCGGAACCCGCACTTTGGCGCCCAGCACCGCCTCATAAAGCGTGATCGGCACATCGACGCGCAGATCATTGCCATCGCGCCGGAACCGCGCATTGCGGGCGAAGCGGATGGTGACGAGGGCATCGCCGGGCTTGCCGCCCAGCGGCGAGGGCCGCCCTTGCCCCCGCAGGCGCACCTGCTGGCCCTCTTCGAGCGGCGATGGCAGCTTGACCGACACGGTTTTGCCCGATGGCAGGGTGACGGGCACCGAGCCGCCCTTGTGGGCTTCTTCCAGCGACACCGCGAGGGTGACCGTCACGTCATCACCCTTGGGCACCCCACCACCGGACGACGTGCCGGTGAACGGGTCCCAACCGGCCCCCTGCCCGCCGCCGCCAAACGGATTGCCACCGGGCTGACGGCGCGCGCCGCCAAAGCCGCTCATGAATTCTTTCAGGATATCCTCGGCATTGAAGCCGCTGGCACCGCCCCCGGCTCCGGGGCGGGCGCCCCGCATGCCGGACGGATCGAACCCGAAGCCGGCAAATTTGGGATTGCCTTCGGCGTCGATCTCGCCACGGTCATACTGACCGCGCTTGGTCTTGTCAGACAACAGATCATAAGCAGCCGTAACCTCGGCAAACTTGTCATGGGCTTTCTTGTCATCCGGATTCTGGTCCGGATGCAGCGACTTGGCCAGCTTGCGGTAGGCGCTCTTGATCTCCTTTTCGCTGGCGCTTTTGGAAACGCCAAGCACTGTATAGGGTTCGCGCATTCGCTCGTTACACCTTGAAACGGCGCTCCGGCGGCAGTGGCCGGGCGCGCCATGTCCTTTTGATCATGATGTGCGGGCAGTTGAAGCACCGCAGGTTTGCGTTCTATATGGCCACGGCCCCCATCATTGTCCAGAAGGGATGGATTTCGCCCATGACGGCTTCGCTGACCGATTTGCTGTTCGACGACGCCTATAGTGGCCGAATCGATCCTTTCGAGCTGTTTCCGCAATGGCTGGATGCGGCGCGGGAAACGGAACTCAACGACCCCAATGCGATGGCGGTGGCTAGCGTCGATGAGACCGGCCTGCCCGATTTGCGCATGGTGCTGCTCAACGGTTTTTCGCCCGAAGGGTTCGTTTTTTACACCAATTATGAATCGGCAAAGGGGCGCGAGCTGCTCGGCCACCCCAAGGCTGCGCTGCTGTTCCACTGGAAAAGCCAGCGCCGTCAGGTGCGGGTGCGCGGGCTGGTCGAGCCGGTGTCGAGCGCAGAGGCCGATGCCTATTTCGCCACCCGCCCGGCCCAGTCGCGCATCGGCGCCCATGCCTCGGCCCAGTCGCGCCCGCTGGGCAGCCGCCAGGCCCTGCTCGAAAGGGTGGAGGAGCTGACGGCGCGGTTTGACGCGGACGATATCCCGCGCCCGGGCCATTGGTCGGGTTTTCGCATCCGGCCCCTGCAAATCGAATTCTGGCAGGACGGAGCCTTCCGGCTGCATGACCGGGTGCTGTTTTCCCGCCCGGACCTTAACGCCGACTGGTCCCGCACCCGGCTTTATCCCTAGCCCATGCGCGTTCTCATCCGGACATCGAAACTGGCAATCTGGGCGCGGCGGCTGGCGTCATTTGCTGCCGCGCTGATCGTCATCTCCACCGGGTTGCACATGTTCGGGCAGATCGGGTCCGACGTTTTCGAGATCAGTCTCGTGATCGGCACCGGCTTTGCGCTCGGGGCGTTTATTGCCGGGCTTATCGCCTGGGTCCGGCTGTGGTTCAGCGGGGACAAGGGGTGGGGCCCGGCGTCGATCGGTGTCGTGGTGGGGCTGCTCTGTCTCGGGCCCGCCGCCACGACGCTGGCGATGACCGAACTCTATATCTCCACCGCCGATGTGAGCACGGCCTTCGCCGATCCGCCACCGCTGCTGATGGCGCGCCCCAACCACCCGGAAATCGACCCGGAAACGGTGCTGGCGTCGTTTCCCAACCTGATCACCCGCATCTATCAGATACCGCCTTCAGCCCTGTTTTCGCTGGGGCGGGAACTGGTCGAGGCCAGCGGGTGGGATATCGTCGGCATGCAGCCGCCGGGGGATGCACAGGCAGGCGCGGTCAATGCCATCCGCCGCTCATTGTTCGGGTTCGAGAACGAAATCGCCTTTCGGGTATCGCCCAATCCCATCGGTGCGCTGATCGACCTGCGGGCCGCCTCGATGGTGCCGGTCCGGCATGATCTGGGCGACAATGGACGGGAGATCGAGCGCTTTCTCATCGCTCTCGACGATATGGTATCGCGCTATATCCAGAACACCATGGCGCTGATCGAGCCGGACGACGATCTAGCCCCGGTTGAGCCGGGGGAGCAGGCGGACGCCGAATAGGCCACGGCGGATACCGATATCGCCGCGCTGTTCGAGATATTGCGCATGGCTGAGCAGGGTGCTGCGCGCACCCACCGCCAGCCCGCCGGTCAACGCGGGATAAACCGCCTTTGTGGCTGCCGACAGGCTCAAGGCCCCCTGACGCACGACATCGATCAATTGCCCGTTGCGCATGAGTCGATGGGCCCGCAGAGCCCGGGCGAAGGCCTTGCCATCGGCGATGGTATCGCCATGGCCGGGGAGATAGCGATTCTGGGGCAGCGCCATCACCTTGTCGAGGGAGTTGAGATAATCGCCCAGATCGCCATCGGGGGCGGCGACCACGGTTGAGTTCCAGCCCATGACGTGATCGCCCACGACCAGCAAATCGGTATCGCGGATGGCAAAGGACAGGTGATTGGCGCAATGGCCGGGGGTCGCGACGACATCGAGGACAAAGCCATCGAGTTCGAGCACGTCGCCATCGGCCACCAGCCGATCCGGTACCAGCGTAAAATCGCCCGAAGCGCGGAACGGGTTGCGCTCGAACCGGTGCAACGGCCGCGACAGTCGATGCGGGCCGCCCGACCACAGGGGCGCTCCGGTCGCAGCCATCAACCGCCGCACCAGCGCGCTATGGTCGCGATGGGTATGGGTGAGCAGCACGGCCATGACCGTTCGCCCGGCTACCAGTTCCAGGAGCGCATCGAGATGGCTCGAATCGTCGGGCCCGGGATCGACGATGACGACGCTGTCATGGCCGATCACATAGGAATTGGTGCCGGTGAACGTATAGGCGCTGGCGTTGGGCGCGGTGATGCGCACGAGGCCGGGCGCAATGGTAACGGGCCGGTCGGTCTCGGGATCGAAATCGGTGCTGTAGGAAGGGGCAGGCAATTCTGCGGACATTGCGCGCGACCGCGTATATACGTTAGAACGAAAACTCCTGCTTCGGCTTTAGCGCAAAAGGACAACTTATGGCCACGACTTTCGCGACCCCTAACACGCTGCTCGGCCTCTACCAGCCCAAATCGCGCACCGCGCGGCTGGTCTCGGCTGTTGCGGTGGCATTTCTGGGGTCGATCCTCCTGACCATTTCCGCAAAGATCAACGTTCCCGTCTGGCCGGTTCCGGTCACGCTCCAGACCATGGCGGTTGCGGCACTGGCAGCAGGGCTGGGCGCCCGCATGGGCATGGCGACGATTGCACTCTATCTGGCGCAGGGCCTTGCCGGGCTGCCCGTGTTTGCCGGTGCCGGCGCAGGCCTGCCCTATCTCATGGGCCCCACGGGCGGGTTCATCCTGAGCTGGCTGCCGATGGCCTTCCTTATCGGCTATGCCGCCGACAAGGGCCTGTCGCGGCGCGTGGTGCCGCTGTTTGCCGTGATGGTGGGCGCGAGCATTTTCGGCTTTGCCATCGGGTTTGCCTGGCTGCTGATCCTGTCGGGACAGGCTGGCTGGATCGACCAGTCCAACGTGGTGATGTCCGCCTACAAGGGTGCGGTCGAGCCGTTCATCGTCTGGGATATCGTCAAGATGGCCTTTGCCGCGCTTTCCGTCGTGGCCGGCTGGGCGCTTCTCAAGCGCAACTGACGCACCGACCTGTTGTCGATTCGAAGGGCCGGTCACAGCGACCGGCCCTTTTTATTTTGCAACCCGCACAACAGTGATACCGTTGTGATTTGGGGACGCTAAGGTCGAAACGAGGCACTGGAGTACCTCATCTGATTGCCTCAGATCAGGCGCTTCAACCGTCACCAAGGAGACAACGATGGAAGCCTATCTCTGGCTGTTCGCCGTGCTCGGCGGAGCCATCATTCTCGGTATAGCCCTGGCCGTCGGGGCCAATCGTTCGTCGCATGCCACCCGCCGTCAACAAGACGCCGGCGAGAGGGGCGCGCGCGAACTGTATCACAAGGAGCAAAACGACCACTGATGGCGGAAGCGGGACGCGTAGTAATAGTAGGAGCCGGGTTCGGGGGCTTGAGCGCCGCAAAGGCGCTGGCCCGGGCCGGCATACCCTTGACCCTTATCGACAGGCGTAATCATCACCTGTTCCAGCCGCTGCTCTATCAGGTGGCGACCGCGGTGCTGTCGCCAGCGGACATTGCCGTGCCGATTCGCGCCGTGCTGTCGCCGGGGCGCGACCGGACGACCGACGTGCTGATGGAGGAAGTTTCCGAGATCGACACGGAAAACCGCATCGTCAAAACCTCGGGCGGCGACGAGATCGCCTATAGCGAATTGATTCTGGCGACGGGATCGACCTTCACGTATTTTGGGCGCGAGGACAGTTGGGCACCCCACGCGCCCGCGCTCAAAAGCGTCGATGACGCACTCAACATCAGGCGGCGGGTGCTGCTGGCGTTCGAGCATGCGGAAAACACCAAGGACCCGAAACTGCGCGAACGGCTGATGACGTTCGTCATCATCGGCGGTGGTCCAACCGGGGTGGAAATGGCCGGAGCGCTGGCGGAGCTGGCCAAGGCGACGCTGGCCCGCGATTTCACCCATATCGACCCCCGCGCGGCGCGGGTGGTGCTGATCGAAGCGCTCGACACCCTGCTCAATGCCTATCCTCCGCATCTGGGCGCATATACCGAGCGCAAGCTGGCGCAATTGGGCGTCGAGGTTCACACCGGCTCGCCGGTCGAAAAGATGGACGAAACGGGGGTGGTCACCGGCAAGGCGACCATCGAGGCCGCCAACGTCTTCTGGTGCGCCGGGGTGAAGGCGACCCCGGTGGGCAAATGGCTCGACGTTCCGACCGAACGCAATGGCACCATCAGGGTCGGCCCCGATCTGCGGGTGCCCGACCGGCCCGGCGTGTTCGTCATCGGCGATGCCAGCACGCTGGCCGGTGAGGATGGCACTCCCCTGCCCGCTCTGGCCCCCGTTGCCAAGCAACAGGGGCAATATGTGGCGCAGGCCATCATCCGCCAGCGGCGCAACCAGAGCCCCAAGGGGCCGTTCCGCTATCGCGACTGGGGCACCATGGCGACCATCGGGCGGGCCGCGGCGGTGGGCAAGTTCGGCAAGCTCATCGTGACAGGCCGGATCGCCTGGGTGCTGTGGGGGGCGGTGCACATCGCCTATCTGGTGGGTTTCCGCAACCGAATCACGGTGCTGGTCAACTGGCTGTGGGCCTGGGCAACCTATGCCAAGGGCGCCCGGCTGATCACCGGCCAAGGGCAGATCCCCACCGAAACGCCGGTCGCAACCCCGCATCAGGCCAAACAGGACTGACCGGACAGCAGGCACAAAAAAACCGGAGGCATGAAGCCTCCGGTCTTGATTGGTCGGAGTAGGGTGATTCGAACACCCGACCCCCTCGTCCCGAACGAGGTGCGCTACCAGGCTGCGCTATACTCCGTTACGTCAGTCTCTAGCGCCGTTCGCGCTGCTGTACAAGCTTTGCGATCGACGATGCCCGCCTTATATAGTGCGTTTCTTACCTGTTCAAGCCCGTTCGACGGTGTTGCTAGCTGCTGGCAAACAGTGTAGGACCAACGCGCTTTTGGGGCGTCGCCAAGTGGTAAGGCATCGGTTTTTGGTACCGACATTCGCAGGTTCGAATCCTGCCGCCCCAGCCAGCTCTCATATGAGATTTACCGCTCCGACCCTTCGAGCCTTGCGATCACCTCGGCCCGGTCGGCGGCGTCGTGGATTTGCGTGGATAGCGCGCCCGACAGCACGTAACCGCCAGCGCCCTCGACAAAGGCATCCCATTGCTGCTGGCCACCCTCAGCGCCAGAGCGGATCAACAGCAAGGACGCATCGTTGTCGTGACGGAAGGCGTCGGTGAGGACGATGGTTTCCGACGGAGTTTTGGCGCGGCGATCGATCTGGCGCTCGACCGCTCCGTCCAGCTCATAAAGGCTGACGTCTTCCGGCGCATTACGCACCAGGATGTCGAGGCCGTCGAAAGAATAGGTTTCAACCGCAATATCGGCCCGCAAATCAAGCGGGGCGGACTCGGCCATCGCTGCGGGCCGCGGCACGGCGCCCAGCCGCGCCCCTTGTTCGCGCTCTTGGGTTGCGGAGGGCCCGGCGTCGGCGACAGCGGCTGGCGCGCGTGACAGCATGGTATCGGCAGGGGCCGGAGCGCCCGGCTGCGGTTGCATGATCAGGGGGACAAGCAGCGCGGCGACCACGACCGTCAACACGGTGGCGGAAGCCGGCATCAGCCAATGGGTGCCTTTCAGCCAGCGCGAGAACCGACCCATCCTGCCCTTTGAGCCGGAGGGGCGCGCAAGACCGGCTGAGAAGGCGCGCGCGCTCATGGCCGCGACCGCTGCGATTCTGGCGGGGTCGGGCTCCGGCGTCGCACTGTGCGACAGGCGTTCAAATGGGTCCTTGTCCTTGCCGGTCATAGCCTGTCCTTGAGAGCCTTGCGCGCGTTATGAATGTGCCAGGCGACGGTCACGTCCTTGCATCCCATCACTTCCGCCGCTTCGGCATGGCTCATGTGTTCCGCGTAAACCAACAGCACAGCGTCCCGCTGCTTTTCGGGCAATTGCCGGACCACCAGCCAGAGTTCGCCCAAGGCGAGTTCATCTTCCTGGGTCGGCCTGCTCTCCTCGGTCGCCCCCAGGGAAATTTCGGACATCAGGCGCTGGCGGCGTTGGCTCGACCGCTTGAGATCATACACCGCATTGAGCGTGATCCGGTACAGCCAGCTGGTGAAACTGGCCCGCCAATCGAAACTCCTTATGGCGGTGGCAAGCCGCATGCATACGGTCTGGGTCACATCTTCGGCATCGCTGCGATGCCCAAGCCAGCGAAACGCCGTCTTGAAAATGAAGCTGTACTGGCGGGCGACAAGGCGTTCGAAGGCAGCGACATCGCCCGCTTGCGCCAGACGCACCAGTTCAGCGGTTTCCGCTGCATTGCGATCGGGTGCCGCAGCGGGCCGGCTTGCCGCTTCAGCGGCGCTGTTCGCCATGTCCATCAAACCCAAACCACACGCGACACTCCACCGCAAGCCTACAGCCCGGTTGCCGCCCGGATCAAGCTCTGGCGCCGGGCCCCGGCGCAGGTGCCGCCCGCGGTGCGGCGGCGCGGTCCAGACGATCGTTGATTGCTTCGCCAAGCCCGTTTTGCGGGATGGGGGCAACGGCGATTTTCGCCACGCCGGACGCATCGAGCCGCGCGAGATAGGAAAACAAGTTGCGGGCCGCCTCACGCAGATTCCCGACGGGCGAAAGATTGAGCACCGGACCGTCATGGGCAGGACCCGGCCCGAAACCGAGCCACGCTTCGCCCGACTGCGGCGCGGATGCGTCGAGGCGCAGCAGGGCATTTGGGGCGTAATGGCTGCGCAGCATGCCGGGAGCGGCGATGGCGCTGCCAGCGGCGGCAACCGGGATGTCCCGACCCAGCGCGGCCTCCACCTGTTGGCGCGGCAAGGCCCCGGCGCGCAACTGGGTGACCGTATCGCCCTCGACCGCCAGAATGGTCGATTCGAGCCCCTGTTCGCAGGGACCGCCATCGAGCACCGGCACCCGTCCCGCAAATCCCTGATGCACGTGATCGGCGGTGGTGGGCGACAGCCGCCCCGATGGATTGGCCGAGGGCCCGGCAACCGGACGCCCCAGCGCCGCGATCAGATCGCGCGCCAGCGGATGGGCGGGCACGCGCACCCCGACCGTATCGAGCCCGGCGGTGACCAGATCAGACAACCCGCTCTCTCGCTTGAGCGGCAGCACCAGCGTCAGCGGTCCCGGCCAGAAGGCAGCAGCAAGCTCTCGGGCGAGCGGCGAAAACAGCGCATAGTGCTCGGCCATGGCCAGATCGGCGCAATGGCAGATGAGCGGGTTGAAGCGCGGGCGGCCCTTGGTCTCGTAGAGTTTGACCACGGCATCGGAGTTGGTCGCATCGGCGCCCAGCCCATAGACCGTCTCGGTGGGAAAGGCGCAGAGCGCCCCGCTCCGCAGCAGGGCGGCAGCCTGTTCGATGGTGACGGGATCGGCGACCGGTTGTATCATCGGCGTTGTTTGACAAGCGCTCCGGGCCACGTCAAGAAGAAGCGACATTCAGGATCATCATGACAACGCTTCTTCTCAGCCAGACCAATGGGGCCGGGCATCTTACGCCACAGGGCCACGCCGAGCGCCAGGACCGGATCGAGGCTGCGGCAAAGGCCCTCGCCCATCCGCGGCTGGCGGCGCTGCTGCGCGAGGATGCGCCTGCGGGCGACCTGTCGCTGGCCGAACTGGTCCACAGCCCCAACGTCATGGACACGCTGCGCGACCTGCGCCCTGCCGAAGGCCTGCGCCAGCTCGACGCCGACACGTTTGTGGCCGCGCAGAGCCTCGATGCGGCGGCGACGGCGCTGGGCGGGGTGTTGCGCGGGATCGAGGCTGTGGTGCTGGGCGAAGCGGACAACGCCTTCGTGCTCTCGCGCCCACCGGGCCATCACGCCGAGCGCGACCGGTCAATGGGGTTTTGCCTCGTCAACACCATCGCCATCGCCGCCCGGCAGGCGCAGCGCCTCTATGGAGCCGAGCGCATCGCCATCATCGATTTCGACGTGCATCACGGCAATGGCACGCAGGATATCTTTCAGGACGATCCGAACGTCTTTTATGCTTCCTCGCACCAGATGCCGCTGTTTCCCGGCACCGGCGCACCCGGCGAGACCGGGGTGGGCAATGTGGTCAACGTCGCGCTCAGAGCGGGGACCGCCGGCGATGAGATGCGGCTGGCCTATAAGGACCTGATCTTTCCGGCGCTGGACAATTTCGCGCCCGATCTGATCCTTGTTTCCGCCGGGTTCGATGCCGAGCGCCGCGACCCGCTGGCGCAGCTCGAATGGGTGGGATCGGACTATGCCTGGCTCACGGGAAAGTTGATGGACATCGCCTCCAGGCGCTGCTCAAACCGTGTGGTTTCGATGCTCGAAGGCGGTTACGATCTGGGCGGACTTGCCTCGGGGGTATCGGCGCATGTAGGCATGCTGCTGACCGGTGAAGCCGGACCCGATTTCGACCACCAACAGGAATAGGCCTTTCATGACCGATATCGCCGATCTGAGCTTTGAAGCCGCGCTCGACGAACTGGAAAAGATCGTCGCGCAGCTGGAAGGCGGCAAGGCGCCCTTGCAGGAATCCATCGCGATCTATGAGCGCGGCGAAGCGCTCAAGCGCCATTGCGAAGCCCTGCTCAAGCAGGCCGAAGCGCGAATCGAAAAGATCACGCTGGCCAAGGACGGCACTCCGGTGGGCGTCGAGCCCCTCGATCAGTAAGGTTTGGAATCGGCAGCCATGTTGGCAAAAGTGCGCATCGTTTTGTGGGCGTTGGTGGCCCTTGCGGCGGTTTCGGCCACGGTGATCTATCTCACCCGCCCCATCCCGCCCTCGGGCGCGGCCTATGGCGGCCCGTTCGAAATGGTGGCGACCGACACCGGCGAGACGTTCACCCAGGCGGACCTGCTGGGCACGCCGACGCTGATGTTTTTTGGCTATACCTATTGCCCCGATGTATGCCCCACGACGCTGGCCGAGGCCACCGGCTGGAAGGCGGCGCTGGGGCTCGATGACGACGATCTGCGCATCCTGTTCGTATCGGTCGATCCGGCGCGGGACACCCTCGATCACACGCGGAGCTATCTGTCCAATTTCGGGCCGGACGTTGTCGGGCTGATCGGGGACGAGGCCCAGACCGAGCAGATCAAGCGCAGCTATGGCGTCTTTTCCGAGAAGGTGGAAGCGGAAGGGTCCAGCGACTATCTGGTCAACCACACCGCCTCGATCTTCATGCTCGATGCTGAGGGCAAGTTCTTCGGCACCATCGCCTGGGGCGAGGATACGCAAGCGGCACTGGGCAAGGTGAAGCGGCTAACCGGCGCATGAGCCGCAAAAGCGGACGTCACTCGTGCTGACCCCACCCCGGATACGACTCGACGTGGCGCTGGAACAGCGGGGGCTGGTCCCCTCGCGGGCCAGAGCGCGCGATGCTATTATGCGCGGCACGGTCAGCGTCAATGGCGCACCGGCCACCAAGCCCGGCCAGCAGGTCGGCGAGACCGACGTTATTGCGCTCGATGACCCTGCGTCGGGGTATGTGTCGCGCGCTGCGCTCAAGCTCACCGCCGGGCTGGACCGGAGCGGTTTTGACCCGGCTGGAAAAATCTGCCTCGATCTGGGGGCTTCAACCGGCGGGTTCACCCAGGTGCTGGCCGAACGCGGCGCGGCAAAAATCTATGCCGTCGATGTCGGCCACGGGCAGCTGCACAAGGATGTGGCCGCCCTGCCCCAAGTCGTATCGCTGGAAGGCACCAATGCGCGAGACCTCGACCGCACGCTGGTTCCAGAGCCGATCGAGTTGCTGGTTGGGGATGTGAGTTTTGTCTCGCTGATCAAGATCATCGACGCGCCATCGGCCCTGTGCGCACCCGGAGCGCAGGCGATCCTGTTGATCAAGCCGCAATTTGAAGTGGGCCGCGATCATATTGGCAAGGGGGGCATTGTCGTGCCCGGCCCGCATGTGGAGGCCGCGATCGGCGCGGTGATCGATCACATGGCGGGGCTGGGCTGGTCGTTGCTCGGGCGTTGGGTCTCGCCGCTGACCGGCGGCGACGGCAACACCGAATATCTCGGGGCATTTTCCAAGCAAAAGATATGAAACAGGGCGCCAATGGCGCCCTCAACTTCACATGGTCAGGTCTTCACGGGCCGCCAGTTCCGGCGGCGGCATGATGGGCGACGGCGTGAACTTGCCCCGGACGGGGGAAAAGCTCTGACGCGGACGCGCAGAAAAAATCTTGATATCGTTCTTGCACCATGGGCAACGCCGGGCAGCGCGCGGCACAGGCCCATCGCACAAGCGGCAAAGCCGCATGGCAGGCATAGCATTCTCCCGGGCTCTCCACACACTACGGGCGGGAGCCTCTTGTTTGGTGATTGTAGGAAGCGGGCGGCAGCGTTTGCCCCCGCGCTATTCAATATGGTGCGCAAACACGGCGTTTCAAGGGCAGCGCGGCAGGACTTTATGCCTGTCCCGTTTCCGAACCGGAAAACGGGCTTCACTTTTCCTGGAAACGCTCCGGTGCCTCACCCCATTGGAAACAGTGGCAATTTCAGTCGGTGCCGCCTTCGAAGCCGATGCCGCCGTCGCGACCCGTCTGCCCGCGATGGCGCAGGAAATGGTCGGCGAGCACACAGGCCATCATCGCCTCGCCAATCGGCACGGCGCGGATGCCGACACAGGGATCGTGGCGGCCCTTGGTGATGATGTCGGTATCCTCATTGGCCGTGGTCACCGTCTGGCGCGGCGTCAGGATAGAACTGGTCGGCTTGACGGCAAAGCGCGCGACAATCGGCTCGCCCGTGGAAATGCCGCCCAGAATGCCGCCAGCCTTGTTGGAAAGGAACGCCGGCAGGGGCGAAGCCGAGCGCATCTGATCGGCGTTGGCGTCGCCGGTCAATTCCGCCGCCTCCATGCCCGCACCGATCTCGACGCCCTTGACGGCGTTGATCGACATGAAGGCCGAGGCGATATCGGAGCTGAGCTTGCCATAAATCGGCGCTCCCCACCCGGCTGGCACGCCTTCGGCCACCACTTCGACCACCGCGCCCACCGACGAACCGGCCTTGCGGATACCGTCGAGATAGGTGGCCCAATGTTCTGCCGCCTTTGCGTCGGCACAAAAGAACGGGTTGCGATCGACTTCATCCCAATCGAAATTGGCGTGGTCGATGCGATGCGGGCCGACCTGGATCAGCGAAGCGCGGATAGTGACCTGCGGGATCACAAGGCGCGCTACCGCCCCCGCCGCGACGCGGGCTGCGGTTTCACGCGCCGATGACCGCCCGCCGCCGCGATAATCGCGGATGCCGTATTTCTGGAAATAGGTGTAATCGGCGTGGCCGGGACGGAATTTGTCGCGGATGTCGGAATAGTCCTTGCTGCGCTGATCGGTGTTTTCGATCATCAGCGAGATCGGCGTTCCGGTGGTGCGCAGCCCGTCGGTGCGCTCGTCCTCGAACACGCCGGACAGGATTTTCACCTCATCGGCCTCGCGGCGCTGGGTCGTATAGCGTGACTGGCCCGGACGGCGACGGTCGAGATCGCGCTGGATCGCTTCGGCGCTGATCGCCAGCCCCGCCGGACAGCCATCGACCACCACGCCGAGTGCGGGTCCGTGGCTTTCACCCCAGGTGGTGAAGCGGAACATGTGGCCGAAACTGTTGTAGCTCATAGCAGGTGCCCTGTCTGGTTGGCGCTGTTCTAGGCAGCGCCCGGCGCGGGGTCAATCATTGGATGGGGGGCTGGGAGTTTTGCCGAAGCGCTGCCCTTTCCTCAGCGGGTCATCCCGGCCTTGACGGGATCCACTATGCGGCAGCGTTGAAGATAGAACCACAGCTCTGCCGGTTACTGGATCTCGGGTCTTTGCCCGGGATGACGCTGGGGAACGTGCGAACTCAGCGCACCCCTCATCCGCCCCTCCGGGGCACCTTCTCCCTCAAGGGGAGAAGGGAAAAAGAAATATGTGGGCGCTGGAGATTGAAGCGATGCTACACACCCCGGAGGCCAGACTGCTAGCGCGAGTGACGCGGTGATCTGATCTCCCCGCGCATGCTGCCGATGGCCATTTCGAAATTGTCGGCGATGCGGCGGGCGCGGATCATGAATTCGTGGGCGATTTCGTCGTTGAACAGCTCGGTCGCGGTCTGTTCGAACAGCGCCAGCCAGCGATCAAAATGCGCATCCTCAAGCGGCAGACGCAGATGCGGGTTTAGCGGGCGCCCGGAATAGCGCCCGGTCCGCAGCATGATCGAACTCCAGAAGTCGGTGATCTGGGCGATATGCTCGGGCCAGTCGTCCACCGCCCGGTTGAAGATCGGTCCGATCAGTTCATCCTCACGCGCCCGCCCATAGAAAGTGGCGATCAGATCGGCAATCCCGGCATCGGTGATGTCGGGATGGGCGGCGCCGGGGCGGGTGAGCGGGTTGTCATCTACCATGTCTTTTGCGCTGCATGCAGCGTCATCGCCCTTCCCTCGAAATGGGCGATGACCCCTTGCGGCGCTTCCCAGTTGAGCACTTCGGCCCGGTCGGCACCCTCCACCAGATGCCGGAGCACCCGCAGGACACCGCCATGGGCGACGATGATGGAATGGTCGGCCAGACCCGTGGCGAAATCGAGGAGGCGCTGAGCCACATCCTCGTAATTTTCGCCCTCATCGGGGCGGAAATGCCAATAGCTGGCATCGCGCTGGCCCGGTGCGAGGGCTTCGTTGCGCTCACGCGCGATCTCCTCGTGGAGCAGGCCTTCGAACTTGCCAAAGGAAATCTCGACCAGCCGCTCGTCATAAATGACTTCGGGCAACGCGATATCAAACGCGGCGCGCATGCGCTCGATGGTTTCTCGCGCGCGGCTCAATGGCGAGGCGTACCAGTTGAACGCCGTGGGATCGGCACCTGCTTCTTCGAGCAGGAAACGCAGCAGCACGCCGTTGGAATCGGCCTGCTTCTGGCCTGTCTCGTTGAGGGGGATGTCGCGGCTGCCCTGATAGCGGCGTTCGCGGTTCCAGTTGGTTTCGCCATGGCGCGCGAAGTAAAAATCGGGCCAGGAAACGTGATGCATAGCAAAATCAATCGGTTGGAATGAAGGGCGCGGGATGAGCCGCGCCCCGGGGGCCGCCCTATTCTGAGGCAGGCGTATCCTTTTGCAAGGCCTTCATGCCGATGATGTTGTAACCGGAATCGACATAATGGACCTCACCGGTCACCGCGCTCGACAGGCCGGACAAAAGATAGAGCGCGGAATTGCCGACTTCGTCGATGGTGACATTGCGGCGCAGGGGCGCGTTTTCCTCGTTCCACTTGAGCATTTCGCGCAGATCGGAAATGCCCGAGGCGGCAAGGGTCTTGATCGGCCCGGCGGAAATGGCGTTGACCCGGATGCCCTGCGGGCCCAGATCGGATGCCAGATAACGCACCGAGGCTTCGAGCGCGGCCTTGGCGACACCCATGACATTATAGTTGGGCAGGACCTTTTCCGCACCGTAATAGGTGAGCGTGAGGATCGAGCCGCCCGGCTCCATCATCGCTTCGGCGCGCTTGGCCAGGGCCGTGAGCGAATACACCGAAATGTTCATGGTCAGCGCGAAATTGCCGGGGGTGGTGTCCACATAGCGGCCCTCAAGCTCTTCCTTGTTGGAAAAGCCGATGGCGTGCACGAGGAAGTCGAGCTTGCCCCATTGTGACTTGAGGACGTTGAACACCGCATCCATGGCGTCGGCGTCGGTCACGTCGCACGGCAGCACCAGATCGGACCCGAATTCGGCGGCGATGGGCTGGACGCGGCGGTGCAGCGCCTCGCCCTGATAGGTGAAGGCCATTTCCGCACCCTGATCGTGCAGGGCCTTGGCGATGCCGTAGGCAATCGAGCGGTTGTTGGCGACGCCCATGATGAGCCCGCGCTTGCCTTCCATCAATCCAGCCATTCATGTTCTCCGAGGATCATTGACGTTGTCGCCGGTTTTGGCACAGGGGATGGCATCGGGCAAGGTGGCAACGGGGGTTGCCTGTGTGGCCAAGCGCACCGGCGCCATGATAGGGGACGCCGATCCAAGGAAAGTGTGTCCATGAGCCTTCATCAAGACCAGATCGTCGCAGCGCTTGTCGCCCTTCTGGGGGAAGACAGCGTCTTGCACCAGCCCGGCGACATGGCCGGATATCTCTCCGAACCGCGCGGGCGCTTTCACATCCCGGCCCAGGCCGTGGCCTTGCCGCGCAGCGTGCCCGAGGTGCAAAAAGTGATGGCATGGGCCCACGAGAATGGCGTGCGGATCGTGCCCCAGGCAGGCAATACCGGGCTGGTGGGCGGACAGGTTCCGTTTGCTGGTGACGAGGTGATCCTCTCCATCTCCCGGCTAAAAGGCGTCCGCAACATCGACGCCGCCGCCGGACATATGACGCTGGACGCCGGAACCACCCTGCAAGAGGCCCATGAGATCGCCGAAGAGGCTGGGATGATGTTCCCGCTCTATATCGCGTCGCAAGGGTCGGCGCGGATCGGCGGGGTGCTGGGCTCGAATGCTGGCGGCGTGCAGGTGCTCTCTTACGGCAATGCGCGCGAATTGTGCCTCGGGGTCGAGGCGGTGCTTGCCGACGGCGCGCTCTATAATGGGCTCAACGCCCTGCGCAAGGACAATACCGGCTATGATCTCAAGGACTTGCTGGTCGGCTCCGAAGGCACGCTGGGCATCATCACGGCGGCGACGCTGAAACTGTTCCCCAAGCCGCAAGGGTATGAAACCGCCCTGCTCAATGTGGCGTCGCCCCAGGCGGCGCTAAACGTGTTTGCCGCGCTGCGGGCACAGGCGGGCCAGGCGCTGACCGCGTTCGAGCTGATGCCGCGGATCGGCTTCGATTTCCAGCTCAAGCACAAGATGATCGCGCAGGACCCGACGGCAGAGCCCTCGGACTGGTACGTGCTGGCGGAACTTTCCATTCCCCAGGGCGGGCACTCCGGCGCGCTGACCGAAGCGATCGAGGCGCTGTTTGAGCGCGATCTGGTCACCAATGGGGTGATTGCCGACTCACTGGCCCAGCGCGAGGCGTTCTGGGTGGCGCGCGAGCAGATGTCGGAAGTGCAATCGCGCGAGGGCGCGTCGATCAAGCACGATGTCTCGGTGCCGGTGGCGGCGGTGCCCGAGTTGATCGCGCGGGGCAGCGAAGCGGCGCAAAGCGTGGTGCCCGGCATCCGTCCGGTGCCCTTCGGCCATCTTGGCGATGGCAATATCCACTTCAACTTTTCCCAACCCGAAGGCGCGGATGCCAAGCGCTTCATGGACGAGGCCGAGGCGGTGCACGCGGCAATCTATGATGTAGTGAGGGATCTGGGCGGGTCGATTTCCGCCGAACACGGGATCGGGCAGCTCAAGACCGGGCTGCTGGCCCAGGTCAAGGATCCGGTGGCACTGTCGATGATGCGGGCCATCAAAGCGGCGCTCGATCCCAAGGGGATTCTCAATCCGGGCAAGCTGCTCGACCCGGGCACATGAATGTGCCGTCTAGCAATCGCGATATGAATGCGTAGATAAGGGGCCACACAGCCACAAATTTTTGGTTTCCCCATGCTTCTCGATATCAGCTTCCTCGACGATTCGACGCGCCCCAAGGCGCCAAAACTCGAAAACCTCGCCCCGCATCAGCGGGCTGCGGGCGAACACCTCAAGGACGTCCATGACAATCTGCGCCGGAACACGAAAGTGTTGCGCGCGATGATCGACCAGATCATGGACGGCCAGAAAACCGCAGAGGACGTGCAGCGCGAGGCCGAGGCGCTGACCATGGTTCACAACTTCCGGCGCTTCGGCAATCTGTGCGGGCAGCACTGCCAGATCGTCCACGGCCACCACTCGCTCGAAGATCAGGCGCTGTTTCCGGCGCTGTCGGCCAAAGGCGAGGCGTGGAAGAAGGTTGTCGATCGCCTGATTGCCGAGCACGAAGTGGTCCATGCGTTGCTGGTCAAGCTGATCGGCGCCCTCAACGTCCTGGTGCAGGACCCCAACGCGGCCAATTTTGACGACGCGGTCGAGGTCAACGACGCGCTGGAGCGCGTGCTGCTCTCGCACCTGGGCTACGAAGAAGACTCGATCGGCGACGCTCTGGGTTATTTCCGGATCATGGGCGGCTGAGCCGTTCAGGCAACCAGCCCATCGTCAGGTCCCGGCGCCTGCGCGTCCGCGGCGTTGACCACGTCGCGGGCAGCGGCGCGGGCGGCTTCGATCGATTCAAACACCTGGCCGTCGAGCGGAAACACGCCCAGTTTCACCGCCATGAAGCGAAAATCCGCTCCATTGGGGATGACGACTCCCTGGGGTTCACCGGCGACGGAAATAACAATTGGCTTGGTCATGATCGAAACACTCTGCGTAACGCGAAACCACCCGGTTCGAGGGCGGTGCTAACAGTCTTATGTGAGGGTCTTGTGAAGGTGGCAGGCGACTAACGTCGCTATACTCGCCAATTCCAGGAGCGACACATGAGACCGGTAGGTTTAAGTCGTACACAGCGGATCTCGGACGCGGTCAGGCGTGCCCATGCAGTTTGTGTTACCATTTTGCCGTTCTCCAGCCTGACCTTGCGGCACCACGCTCGATGCCGCAGGTAGTCAATAGCAAGACTTGTGGGAAAGATCGAGTACGATTGTGCCAAAACGGCGGTCGTTAGCGGAATTTCCTGCTGCAAGAACGGCAGAGTGCGGAACCGGTTCCGGAGAAAAAATCAGAAAAGATCGAGCTGTCCGGCATCTTTGTTTTTTGATTTCAACGGCTTGGCCGAAGGCGGCTCGGCGCGCGTCTCATTAACCCTTACGATAAGGTCAGGGCCGTCATTGGCGGTTGAATTGACTCGGGTCGAAACCGGATGGGACATCATCGTACCCGCCGGGACGGGCGCGATCACCGATTGCACCTCGGCGAATCGCGTTCCGCGCACATCGAGCCATTGGTCGACCTGGTCCGCGTCCAGCAGGGCAACCATGCGGTGATGAACATGTTTGAGGTCAGGCCCCGAGGGCACGGTGATGGCGGTCACCGTATCGACCTCTTCGCCCTCCGGCCCCATCCAGGTGGAATACAGGCCCGCCATGGCCATGGGCGCGCCGTCGGCGAGCGTGATGTAATAGGGTTGCTTGTTGCCATCGGGGAGCGTGCGCCATTCATAATAGCCCGAGGCGGGCAGGATGCAGCGCATGTGACGCACCGCATCGCGGAAGGCGGGCTTTTGCGCCATGGTCTCGGCGCGGGCGTTGATCAGCAAGGGGAAGTCACGGGGATCCTTGACCCAATGGGGCACCAGCCCCCAGCGCGCCAGCTTGGCCGTACGCCCTCCCCCATCCTCCCAGATGGCAGGCACCGGCTGGGTCGGAGCGATATTGTAGCGCGGCACCGAGTGCAGTAGATTTGCCGTCTTGAAGATCTGGCGCATCGCCTCATCAGGCAGGGTAATCGCGTATCGTCCGCACATGAATCAATTGTCCCTTTCTCCCCTCTATATAGCGCTGGCGGCGGCCACATGAAGCCCAACGCCTGTTCGATCGGGCTGTTTAATGGCGATCATGTGCTGCTGATCCAGCGCGCCTTTGCGCCCTATGCCGGGTATTGGACCTTTCCGGGCGGCCGGATGGAGCCCGACGAAACTCCCATGGAGTGCGTCAAGCGCGAGCTGTTCGAGGAAACGAGGCTGATTGTGACCGATCCGGTGCAGGTGCTGGTCGAAACGGTGGGCGAAGGGGCCACGACCTATACGCTGGCGGTGTTCGCCGACACCGTGGCGATGGCCGCCCCCGTCGCCAGCCCGGAAATCAGCGATTGGGACTGGGTGCATGTCGACGAGGTTCAGGCCTATCGCACCACAGAGAATCTGGCCGAAATCGTGCGGGCCTGCGCCGATTGCCTCAGCCTTGCACGGGCCGGACAATGAAACGGCTGGCCAGCGTGGCGCTGGCAGGCATCGTCGTGCTGGCTCCCCTGCCCGCTGTGGCCGTGGACCCGCTCTATCAGCCGCAAATGGAGCGGCTGTCGGAGATTTTGGGCGGGCTCTATATGCTGTCCCCATTGTGCGGCGACACCACCACGGACTGGCGGATGCAGATGGCCGACCTGATGGAGCGCGACGAGCCGGAAGACGATCGCCGCGCGCGGCTCGCCGGCGCTTTCAACGCAGGTTACGAGGCGTATGCGCGGTTTTACCAAAGCTGCACGCCCTCTGCCGAAACGGCAATCTCCCGGCTTTTGCACGAAGGCGAGGCTCTCTCGCGCGACATCCATCAGCGGTATGCCGAGTAAGTGTTTTCCCCAATTTGTCTTTGCGCGTTAACCAATTGGTCATTTCCGCTTAGCAGCGCCGCAAAGGCGTGTTAACTAGCGCCCATGACAACGCGCATCACGTTCCCATTCCCCACCGATTCCGCCAGCTTCGAAGCCGAGCAGGAAGAGCGCCAGATTGCGCTCGAATACCTCGCAGACGCCTGGAATGCGGCGGATACCGATGGAATCGATACCGAGGCGCTGGCCCACGCCGCCCTGTTTGCCGCCATCGCCACGCTGGTTCGCGATTATGGCGAAGAAGCCGTGGCGCAGATGATCGGCAAGGTTCCGGACCGAATCAGCAACGGCGAATATTCGCTCGACCGCGTGCTCCAATAGATTCGGCAGCGTCCGGATTGGCGCGACGGATCGCCGCGCCATAACCAGTTTAAAACTCAGTCCTCGCTCTGCCAATCGAGCACGATCTTGCCCGCCCCGCCCTGAATGGCGCTTTGGAAGGCGACGTCGAATTCGGCGGCGGGAAAGCGGTTGGTGATCACCGGGCGGATATCGAGGCCCGATTGCAGCATGGCCAGCATCTTGTGCCAGGTCTCGAACATCTCGCGCCCGTAAATGCCTTTGATGGTCAGCATTTTTAAGACCATCTTGGCGAAGTCATATTCGAACGGCTTTGCGGGCAGGCCGAGCATGGCGATCTTGCCCCCCATCACCAGATGTTCGGTGAGAGTGGCCATGGCGGCGGGTGCGCCGCTCATTTCGAACCCCACGTCAAAGCCTTCACTCATGCCAAGGTCAGCCGCAACTGCGCGGAGGTCGTCGGCCGTGTTGACGGCGATGACGCCCGGCGCGGTCTTGCGGGCCAATTCCAGCCGATGATCGTTGGGATCGGTGATCACCACGTGACGCGCGCCGACATGCTTGGCCACCGCCGCGCTCATGATGCCGATCGGCCCGGCCCCGGTGATCAGCACATCCTCGCCCACCAGATCAAACGCCAGCGCCGTATGAACTGCGTTACCGAGCGGATCGAGGATCGCCGCCAGTTCATCGTCCACGCTGTCGGGCAGCGGCACGATATTGAACGCGGGGATTTTGACATATTCGGCAAATGCGCCGGGCAGATTGACCCCGACCCCGCGCGTTTCGGGATCGAGATGGAAGCGCCCGGCCCGGCTGGCGCGCGATTTGAATCCGATCACATGACCTTCGCCTGACACGCGCTGGCCAAGGGTCAAATGGCTGACATTTGCGCCGAGCCGGGCGATCGTCCCGGAATATTCGTGCCCCACAGTCATGGGCACCGGCACCGCGCCCTGCGCCCACTGATCCCATTTATAGATGTGCAGATCGGTGCCGCAAATGCCGGTCTTGGTGACCTTGACGAGCACATCATCGGGCCCGATTTCGGGGATGGGCACCTCTTCCATCCATAGTCCCGGCTGTGCCTTTGCCTTGACGAGGGCTTTCATGGTGGCGGTCATTGCAGTGGTCCTCTCACTCCGGTGGTACCTGCCACCGCTGCGCACCCCTCATCCGGCCTTTCGCTTCGCGAAAGGCCACCTTCTCCCTCAAGGGGAGAAGGGGAACTGCGGACGTGGAGCCTCCGGGGCCGACCAGAAGAGCCCCCTTCTCCCCTGGTGGGAGAAGGGTCGGGGATGAGGGGGGCGCTGACCTGCTCCATCAAATCACCCCCAACTCTTTGCCCGCGCCGATGAACGCGTCGATGGCGAACGTCACGTTGTCATCGGACAGCCCCGACGACATCTGGGTGCGAATGCGGGCCTGGCCCTTGGGAACGACCGGGAACGAAAAGGCTGAAACCAGCACGCCCCGCTCCTGCAGGGCCTTGGCCATCGCCTGCGCCCTTGTCGCCTCATGCAGCATCACCGGGATGATCGGGGTTTCGCCGGGCACCAGTTCAAACCCGGCCTCCGAAAGAGCATTGCGGAACCGGCTGGCGAGGGTTTGGAGACGCGCACGCCGGTCATCCGCACCTCGCGCGATCTCGATGGCTTTCAGCGCCCCGGCAGCCACCGAAGGGGGCAAGGCATTGGAAAACAGGTAAGGCCGGGCCCGCTGGCGCAACAGATCGATGACCGGTTGCGGGCCTGCGATGAACCCGCCCAGCGCGCCCCCCAGTGTCTTGCCGAACGTGCCCGAGATGATGTCGACGCGATTCCCCGCCCCGGTGAGCGACGGCGTGCCTTTGCCCTCTGCGCCCAGATGGCCGGTGGCGTGGCAATCATCGATCATCACCACAGCTCGATACTCTTCAGCCAGCGCACAGATGGCAGGCAGGTCGGCGATATAGCCGTCCATGGAGAACACGCCATCGGTGACGATCAGCTTGAAGCGTGCACCATCGTCATCGGCGGCCTGAAGCTGGAGGCGCAGATCATCCATATCCGAGGTGGAAAACCGGTAGCGACGCGCTTTGGACAAGCGCACTCCGTCAATGATCGAGGCGTGGTTGAGCGTATCGGAGATGACCGCATCCTCTGGCCCCAAAAGCGTTTCGAAAAGACCGCCATTGGCATCGAAGCACGAGCCGAACAGGATGGCATCGTCCTTGTCCAGATAGCGCGCCACGGCGGTTTCAAGCTGCTTGTGCAGCTCATGGGTGCCGCAGATGAAGCGCACCGACGCCATGCCCGACCCGTAGCGTTGCAACGCATCGACGCTGGCGGCGACGACATCCGGATCATCGGCGAGCCCGAGATAATTGTTGGCGCACAGATTGACCATCGGGCGTCCGGCCACAGTGACAACGGCGCTCTGGGCCGACTGAATCACCATTTCGGACTTGTAGAGCCCCTCCTCTCGAATGCCGTCGAGGGTCTGGGAAAGGTGAAGGGCGAAACCATCCATCATGACTGCAACTCCTTTGGGTGGAGGCAGTTTCCGTTATATTGGAATTTGAGTCAACGATTTCCGTGCATCGGATGAGAGTGCCCGAAACCTAGTGGTAGAGCACCACCAGCCAGCCGGTGGCGACTTCATCCGAGGTATTGGCGATGACATGGGGGGCGTCGGCGGGGTAGCGGGCGACCTCGCCAGCATTGAGAACCGTCGTGGCATCCCCGCTGGTGATGGCGAACCCGTCGCTCATCGCCGTGAAATGCTCGCGCGTTCGCGGCGCATGCGCGGCGCTGACCAGCGCGCCCCCGGGGTCGATTTCAACCAGATACCATTCGGTCTTGCCGGCAAGAGCGGGAGACGAGAGGATCCGCAGACGGCAGGTGCCATCCGGCGAGGAAATCAGCGGCACGTGATCGGCAGGCACAACGTCGATCTGCGCCGTCTTGCGCGCCACCGCGTCGCCCGAGACCAGATCGGAAAATTCCAGGCCCAGCGCCTGGGTCAGGCTCCACACCACCGCAAATGTGGGATTGGTTTCGCTGCGCTCGATCTGGCTGAGCATGGAGCGCGACACACCCGAAAGCTTGGCCAATTGCTCAAGCGTCAAATGCCGCGCCTTGCGCGCCTTCTGAAGGACCGGACCGATCTGGGGTGGAGCTACGTCGTTCATAAGCGATGCTTTTAAAGCGTTTTCCGCCAAATTGGAATTTGCTTTGTGCACAGGAAGGATGATCCGTCGCCCCTGCGATCACGCAGCGTCCTGCACCGAAATCACCAATTGCTTGCCGAGCAGACGCAGGCCGTTTTCCATACTGCTCAGTTTCGTATGATGGTACGGATCGAGCATGCGGCGCACTTCATTTTCGCCCTTTCCCAGCCGCTGCGCCAGGTCGACCCGTGTGATCCCCGAATCGCGGAACGCCTCAATAAACGCGATCTTGACCGCCACTCTGGCAGAAATCGAAATCGGCTCGCCCACCGTCGCCACGGACTTGGGGAATTCCAATCCATCGAGAACATAAGTCAAAAGGGCAACCTCCAATGCATCCTGAGCGTTGGCGCGGGCCTCGTCTCGATCATCACCTTCGGTGATGGCTTCCGGCACATCGGGGAAGGTGACGACAAAGCCGCCGCCGTTGGATTCGAACGTTGCGAAATAGCACGTCATGCGCTTTTTCCTTCTGTGCTCAGAGACCGAGCTGTTTGCGGATGATCTTTTCCATCGCCGGGCTGATCTCTCCCGATTTGACCACGGAAAAACGGCCACCGCACCGGACCACACAATGGCCTCCCTTGCCGCGCGCCATGTTCACGTCCAGCGCTATCCCAATTGATCACGTTTCATGAGATGCGTTCCCCCACACATCTATTCGCACAAAAATGTGCGAATTGCAATCCCCCCTAAATCGGCAAGGGGCCGTCAGTCTTGACCTCCTCCATCACCGGATAGGTTCGCGTTTCGGAAACGCCGGGCAGGTTGAGCAGCACGTCGCCGAGGAAAGCGCGGTAGTGGCTCATGTCGGTCACCCGCGCCTTGACGATGTAATCGAACCCGCCCGCGACCATATGGCATTCAAGCACTTCGGGCGCGAGGCGGATGGCGCGGGAGAATTTTTCGAAGGCGTCAGGGGTGGTCTTGTCGAGGGAGATTTCGACAAACACCAGCAGTTCGAGCCCCACCATCAGCGGATCGATGCGCGCGGTGAACCCGGTGATATAGCCCGCGCTTTGCAGTCGGCGCAGGCGATCGCTCATCGACGTCGGCGCGAGGCCGATCCGACTGGCCAGTTCTGCATTGGTGATCCGGCCATCGGCCTGGAGTTCGTTGAGAATCCGACGATCAACCCGATCAATCCGCATAATCATGCGCCCCTCCCTATATTTCCGTTTATTCTACGACTGAGTGGCAAAACAGACAATGGATAACCGGCCAAACCGGCGTAGCATCGGACTATCGACAGATTGACTCTGGACCGGGAGGAACCGTTCAGACATGTCTCGATCCCCTGATGCTTATCGGGAGCCGTTCTCCCGCTTTTCCGACCGACCGCTTGTTCCCGACACGCCGCTGCGCGAGGCGATCACCGCCGCCTGCCGAAGCGCGGAAACCCAACGCATCCCGCCCCTCATCGAAGCGGCCAGCGTCACGCCGCAGCAAGCCGCTGCGATCCGGGCCACAGCCGAAACGGCGGTCAAATCCATCCGCGCCCGAGGGACCAGCATCGGCATCGAGGCGCTGATGCGCGAATATGCCCTTTCGAGCCAGGAAGGCGTGGCGCTGATGTGCCTTGCTGAAGCCCTGTTGCGCACGCCCGATACGCCCACCCGCGACCTGCTGATTGCCGACAAGATCGCGCCGGGCGACTGGCAGCGCCATCTCGGGCTCGATCGCTCGCTGTTCGTCAACGCGGCCAGCTGGGGGCTGGCGGTCACCGGAAAGCTGGTGTCTCCGGTGGACGACACAGGGCTGTCCCGTGCGCTGACCCGGCTGGTGGCCCGCTCGGGCGAATCGGTGATCCGCGCCGGGGTCAACATGGCAATGCGGCTCCTGGGCGAGCACTTCGTCGCTGGCGAGACGATCGCTACCGCCTTGCGCACCGCCCGTTCCGGAGAGGCGAAAGGGTTTTCCTATTCCTTTGACATGCTGGGGGAAGCGGCGACCACCGCCGAGGACGCAGAGCGCTATCTTGAGCAATACCGCACCGCGATCCATGCCATAGGGGCCGCGGCGCAACAAAAGGGGCCCCTTCGCGGCCCCGGCATTTCCATCAAACTGTCGGCGCTGCATCCGCGCTACAGCCGGGCCCAGTATGGGCGGGTGATGAGCCAATTGCTGCCCGTGCTCAAGGGTTTGGCAACGCTGGCGAAAAGCTACGATATCGGCCTCAATATCGATGCCGAGGAAATGGACCGGCTGGAGCTGTCCCTCGATCTGCTCGAAGCTCTGGCTCTCGATCCGGACCTTGCCGGATGGGACGGGCTCGGGTTTGTCGTCCAGGCCTACTCCAAGCGGTGCGCAGCCGTCATCGACTGGATCATCGACCTGGCGCGGCGCTCCGGGCATCGACTGATGGTACGGCTGGTCAAAGGGGCCTATTGGGATACCGAGATCAAGCGAGCGCAGGTCGATGGGCTCGATGATTTCTCGGTGTTCACCCGCAAGGTACATACCGATGTCAGCTATATCGCTGCCGCGAAACAGCTGCTGGCCGCGCGCGACGTGGTGTTCCCGCAATTTGCCACCCATAACGCCCAGACCATGGCAACCATCCATACGCTGGCCGGGCCGGATTTTGCGCTGGGCGACTATGAATTCCAGTGTCTCTACGGCATGGGGGAGCCGCTTTACGAACAGGTGGTGCCCAGCCACACGCTCAATCGCCCGTGCCGGATTTACGCTCCTGTCGGCAGCCATCAAACGCTATTGGCCTATCTGGTGCGCCGGCTGCTGGAAAACGGCGCCAATTCGAGTTTCGTCAACCAGATTGCCGATGAAACGACCCCCATCGCGCAGTTGATCGCTGACCCGGTCGCGGTGGCGCGACAGATTGCGCCACTCGGAGCGCCCCATCCCGAGATAAAACTGCCCCGCGACATCCTCGCCGCAAAGCGCCGCAATTCCCGCGGCCTCGATCTGTCCAATGAACAGGCGTTACGCGCGCTCCATCACGGGCTTTCAGCCTCGCTGGCGCAACGTTGGGAGGCCGAGGGAAATTCCGTCCGCACGATCGTCAATCCGGCAGACCACAGGGACCGGATTGGTTCGGTCGCGGAGCCGACAGAAACCATGCTCACCGATCTCATGGCGCGCGCGCAGAACGCCGCTTCGGGCTGGGCGAGCACACCGCCCCACGAACGCGCCGCGTGCCTCGATCGTGCCGCCGACCTGATGGAAGCCCGCATGGAGGCGCTGATGGCGATGGCCATGCGCGAAGCGGGAAAGACGGCAGCCAATGCGGTAGCGGAAGTGCGCGAGGCAGTGGATTTCCTGCGCTATTACGCCCAGCAGGCGCGCGACAGCTTTGATAACCACACCCATGTGCCGCTGGGGCCGGTGGTCGCCATTTCGCCCTGGAACTTCCCGCTCGCCATTTTCACCGGTCAGGTTGCCGCCGCACTGGTCGCCGGCAACCCGGTGCTTGCCAAGCCCGCCGAGGAAACCCCGCTGATCGCGACCATGGCGGTGGATATTCTCCATGAGGCCGGGGTGCCGGAGGATGTGCTGCAGCTGGTCGTTGGCGATGGCCGTATCGGGGCCGCATTGGTGGCAAACGCTGGCGTGTGCGGCGTGCTGTTCACCGGCTCGACCGAAGTGGCGCGGCTGATCGCCCGCCAGTTGGCCGGACGGCTCTCCGCCACCGGCAGGCCCCTGCCGCTGATTGCCGAGACCGGCGGGCAGAATGCGATGATCGTCGATTCCTCCGCACTCACCGAGCAAGTGGTGCTCGATGTGGTCTCTTCGGCTTTCGACAGCGCAGGCCAGCGTTGTTCGGCACTGCGGCTGTTGTGTCTGCAAGATGAGGTGGCGGACCACACACTCGCCATGCTCAAGGGCGCAATGGCGCAACTCACCATCGGCAATCCCGACCGGCTGGCGATCGATATCGGACCGGTGATCACGGCGGAAGCGCGCGACACCATCCTCGCCCATATCGAGGCGATGCGCGGCAAAGGCCATGCGATCGCCCAGATCGATCTGCCCCCGGAGGCCGCCCATGGCACCTTCGTTCCCCCGACGCTGATCGAGCTGGATGATATTGCCGAACTCGGAGCCGAAGTGTTCGGGCCGGTGCTGCATGTGATCCGGTTCCGCCGCCAGGATTTGGGCCCGCTGATCGGCAGGATCAACGCGCTGGGCTATGGGCTGACCTTTGGTCTCCATACGCGCATCGACAGCACCATGGCCGAGGTCAGCGCGCAGATCCTTGCGGGCAATATCTATATCAACCGCAACCAGATCGGGGCCGTGGTCGGGGTGCAGCCCTTTGGCGGGCATGGTCTGTCCGGGACAGGCCCCAAGGCAGGCGGACCGCTCTATCTGCGACGACTGGTGACGACCACCAGCCAGACCATGCCCGATCTGCCGCCACGCGAGCCCGACCAGACATTGCACACTCTCGCCGATTGGCTGCGCCACACCGGCGCTGAGACCTTGGCGGCTCAAGTGCTTGCCTATGGCAACCATCCGGCCATCGCTACCAGTGTCGAACTCTCCGGCCCGGTGGGAGAACGCAATCTCTACACAACCCGACCCAAGGGAGACGTGCTGCTGATCGCGAATTCGCTCATCGGGCTGTGCCACGGGCTGGCGGCGGGTTTGGCCGCGCAAAATCGCATGAGTGTCAGCCTCTCCGGCGAGGCGCTCGCCGCCTGGCCCCATCTGCCCGAAACCATCCGCGAGGCAACAGCGCTGCTCTCCGGGCCGATCCCCAACACCGTGCGAGCGGTCATGGTAGAAGGCGATGAGACGACCATCGCGGCGGTCAGCCGGACCATGGCGGATGGCGACGGCCCGATTGTCACCGTTCAGGGCCTTTCAGCACACGACCTCCAAAACGGCACCGCCGTCTTCGCCATCGACCAGCTGGTCGATGAAGTGTCCACCAGCATCAACACCGCAGCCGCAGGCGGCAATGCAAGCCTGATGACGCTGGTTTGACCCCTTGAGGCGTCTTCAAGATTGGTTATATTGAAGACAATCCAAAGGAGAGCCCATGTCTCGCACCACCACCATGACGGTTCGTCTGAGCGGCACGTTGAGCGAATTCGTATCCTCCAATGTCGGAGAAGATGGCGCATACGAAAACATCAGCGAATATGTGCGCGATCTGATCCGCCGCGATAAGGAGCGCGTAGAGAACGAAGCCTTCGAGCGGCTGCAAGCGGAGTTGACGCTCGCCTTTTCCGCACCGGATTCGTCCTATCAGACGCTGACGGCGGCGGCTGTGATCGCGCGCAACAAGGCCGTGCGATGAATGGCCACGGTCAGAATTCAGGAACGGGCTGCGCTCCGCATCGATGAAATCTATCGCTTCACGCTTGAGCGATGGGGCGAAGACCAGGCCGAGCGCTATATCGTCGGTTTGTTTGATGCATTCGAAAAGATTCAAACCGGTGGCGTAAGCTCACGCCCCGTCCCGGCCGCATTCGGCATCAATGGCTTTTTCTTTCGCTACGAACGCCATTTCGTCTATTGGCGGCGCCTCGACAATGGCGATATCGGCATCGCCACCATCCTGCACGAGCGCATGCACCAGATCGATCGGTTCAAGGATGAGTTCGGGCTTTAGAAGATCCCTGGCGGCCCCTACTCTTCCCGTTCCAGCGTCTCTGCAAACCGGATCGGCTGGCCCTGTGCGGGGGTGACGAGGTCGCCCTCCCACATCACCATATTGCCCCGGATGATGGTGCCCACGGGCCATCCCTTCACCGCTACGCCGTCATAGGGCGTCCAGCCTGCCCGGCTGGCGACGTCCTCATTTCTGATCGTCTCGGTGCGGTTCATGTCGACAATGGTGAGGTCGGCATCATAGCCCACCGCCACCCTGCCCTTGCCCGCAAGATTGAACAGGCGCTGCGGGCCGTGGCTGGTCATATCAACAAACCGCTGCAAGCTTAGCCGCCCTGCATTGACGTGGTCGAGCATGATCGGCACCAGCGTCTGCACGCCGGTCATCCCCGAAGGCGATGCCGGATAGGGCACGTCCTTTTCGGCGCGTGTATGGGGCGCGTGGTCGGAGCCGAGGATATCGGCAACGCCATTGGCCACGCCCTGCCAGATGCCCTCGCGATGTTCGGCGTCGCGCACCGGCGGATTCATCTGGGCATAGGTGCCCAGCCGCGTATAGGCCGTTTCGTCCAGTGTCAGGTGGTGCGGGGTCACCTCCACCGAGGCGATATCCTTGTGATCGGCAAGAAACGCGATTTCTTCCCTCGTCGACACATGCAGCACGTGGATGCGCTTGCCGGTCTTGCGGGCAATTCGCACCAGCCGTTGGGTGCATTGCAGCGCAGCTTGCTCGTCGCGCCAGAGGGGATGGGACGATGGATCGCCTTCCACCCGCAATCCCTTGCGCTCTTCGAGCCGGAACTCATCTTCCGAATGGAAGGCCGCGCGGCGCGAAATCACCGACAGGATCTCTTCGACCCCCTCGTCGTCAGCAACCAGCAGCGAGCCCGTGGACGAGCCCATGAACACCTTGACCCCGGCACACCCCGGCAACCGCTCAAACTCGGGCAGCTGCGCGACGTTCTCGCGCGTGCCGCCGATATAGAAGGCAAAGTCACAATGCATCCGGTTGGTCGCGCGGGCGATCTTGTCTTCAAACGTTTCGCGCGTGGTGGTCAGAGGATTGGTGTTGGGCATTTCGAACACGCCCGTCACCCCGCCCATCACCGCCGAGAGCGATCCTGATTCCAGGTCTTCTTTCTGCTCCAGCCCCGGCTCGCGGAAATGCACCTGAGTATCGATGACGCCGGGCAGGATGGTCAGCCCCGTGCAATCGATCTCGATATCGGCGGTTTCGGTCGCCAAAGAGCCGATAGCGGCAATGCGCCCCTTGATGACGCCGATATCGGCGCTACCTATGCCATCATGATTGACCAGAGTACCGCCCCGGAAAATCGTATCGAAGTGGCGACTCATGGCATATCTCCAGTCCCGGTCTCATTCTGGTGCCGGGTGTAGCGGAAGACCGGTGAAGCAGGCAAGGGCACCCCATGACAATCGAACGACGCGCAGACCGGATCGCTTTCCGGATTTCGGGACCGGACGCCACCCATCTCCTGCACGATGTCCTCACCCCGCCGGTCACGGCCGAAAACGCCCCGGCCCGGTGGTTTTCGCTGCTTACGCCACAAGGCAAGATTTTGGCCGAAGGGCTGATCGGCTGGGCCGACAATGCCTACTGGCTCGACGTGCATGATTCCGTCGCCGACAACTTTTTCCGCCGCATGCGGATGTATCGTCTGCGCGCCAAGGTCGATATCGACAGGCTCGATGAAACCCACGCGGTGGGCTGGTCGGTGGACCCCGCTGATGGCATCGTGCATCAGGATGGGCGCGCCGATGGGCTGGGCTATCGCGTCATCGCGCCGATTGCCGACGCAGAGGGTTGGGCCGACGGCACCGGACAGGCGCGCGCCCGCATCGGCTTAGGCATCGCCGAACTGGGCCCCGATTATGCCGAGGATGACGTCTTCCCCCACGATGTGGGCATGGATCATCTGGGCGGCGTCGATTTCAAGAAGGGCTGCTATGTGGGCCAGGAGGTCGTCTCGCGCATGCAGCACCGCGGCACGGCACGGCGCAGGCCGGTGATCGTCTCGGGCCTTGGCGCGGCACAGCAGGGGGATTCCCTTGTTGTCGGCGCGCGCACTGCCGGCACGCTGGGGCAACCGATCGACGGGCGGGCCGTCGCCATCGCACGGATCGACAGGATCACCGATCCGGCAGCGGGCACCGTTAATGACGCTCCGGTGTCGCTTGCCCTGCCCGGCTGGGCACAGTACGGTTTTGCGCAATCCGCCACCGATTCCGAAGACGAATAGACCGTTTTTTGGAGAAGCAAGACCGGTTTCCCCAGAGGGCTTTATGACACGCGCAAAATCCCGCGCCTGGCAGCGCATGCTTTCGGGCCGCCGTCTCGACCTGCTCGATCCCTCCCCCCTCGATGTGGAACTCTCCGACATCGCCCATGGGCTGGCCCGCGTGGCCCGCTGGAACGGGCAGACCGGCGGTGATTATGCCTTTTCGGTCGCCCAGCATTCGGTGCTGGTTCTGGAGATCGCCGCGGCCATCGACCCCGAAATCAGCGACGCGGGCCGCCTCTATACGCTGCTGCACGATGCCCCCGAATATGTGATGGGCGACATCATCTCCCCGTTCAAGGCGGCCATGGGTGGCAATTACCGCGACGTGGAGGCTCGGCTTTTGGGCGCCATTCACGTCCGGTTCGGCCTGCCCGCCATCGCGCCAGCCGCCCTCAAGCGCCTGATCAAGCGGGCCGACCGGGAAGCAGCGTTTTTCGAAGCGGTCAACCTCGCGGGTTTTTCCGCCGACGAGGCCCGGAAATATTTTGGCGAGCCCACGCTGGCCGGATTTGACCTGCCCGGCTTCGACCGCCTCATCCGCCCCTGGCCCACGCAACAGGCCCACGACCTGTTCGTCGCCGCTTTCGAAAGCCTGAGCGCGTAAGGCCATCGCAGCGCCGCCGCATCCCACCCTGTCATCCCGGCCTTGAGCCGGGAACCAGTAACCGGCAGCGCATCGGTTCCATCACGAACGCTGCGCATACTGGATCCCGGGTCTTCGCCCGGGATGACGCTGCGTGTGTGGCATCGACGCCTGCCAAACGAGCCCCCCTCGCCCCTTGAGGGAGAGGGGCCGGGGGTGAGGGGTGCGCTGAGTTTGAGCATACACAGCGGTGAGCGAAGACTCCGTCATCCGACCTAGTCGCCTGTAATCGTTACAATTTTAATCTCATTTTATCTATTAACCCTGTTGCATGAAGGACTTTGCGTTAACCACTCGGAAAGGTTGATAAAGCGTTAAGACGCCATTCTACGGAGAGTCGTCCATGCGCTTTGACCGTCAGCATCACCCCAGCAAATCCATCGCGATGCGCTATCGCATCGGCGTGGCGGCCCTGCTGTTGCTGATCGCAGGGCTGGCGGCGACAACCACGGTGCGCGCCGATGGCATCGTGTCCACGGCACCCCCGCCGCTGACCACGCTGGTCAAGTTCAACGACCGGGACTACCAGATCGCCTATTCGCCCTCGGTGTCGCTGGAGCCGATCTCCGCGACGAGCGTGCGCAAGGTCGGGTATGGGCGGGTGAGCGAGGTCAATATCGCCACCACCTCATCGGGCACCTATTCGAGCGATGGTCTCGTGTCGCCGCATGTGCTGTATCCCGGAATCGAGGTCAGCCGCGCCGAGCCGGAAGACCGTCCCCGCCATCACAGCCGGTTCGCGGATGGACCGGGCTTTTCGATCTTTTCACTGGGGCAAGACCCCGCCAGCAGCAGCACGGTGTTCAATTCGGTGTCGGATCACGGAGTGCGCTCGTGCATGACGCGCGGATCGTTCGTTTCGTGCTTCCGCACCTATTGAGACGCGGGCCTGCCACGCCCCCGCAATCGGGTTATCCGAACTGCCAGCCGGCCTTGAAGCGGTAGAAGACGTGCAGCCCCACCTGGGCCAGCCTGTCCATGTTGCGCGCCCAATGGGGGCGGACATAGGTAGCATGGTAGTGGGTCGCGTCAGCGATTTCGGTGAGATAGATTTCCTGGTTGAGCACTGTCTGGGTGATTTCCTGGGCCAGCGCCCAGGCCGCAGGTTCGTTGATGCGGTCGGGGATGCCATCGCAGGCAAACGAGAACTGGCAGGCGTTGCGCCTATGCTGGTTCTGATAGACGACACCGCAAATGGTATCCGGGTAATTGGCGTGCTCGACCCGGTTCATGATCACCTGCGCCACAGCCACCTGCCCGCGATAGCTTTCGCCGCGCGCCTCGAAATAAATCCCCGTGGACAGGCACCATTGCTCGCGCTCGGACCAGGTGTGCTTAGGCGTGAAATCGGTCGCCGGCGTATTGGCCCTGCCATAGGCGAGGGTCTCGGGCACCGATGCCGGGCGCGGCAGGTCGGGATCGATATTGGCGACATCAAAGCCATCGGCGAAGGCGTCGATCGCGCGCAGGGAGTCCGAGCGCGCAACCCCGGTGTTGATCGCCGCAACAGACATGCGCGGCCCCGGCTCCTCGGCACCCTCGTCGGCGTCCGCGACCTGAATGTCCGATTGCTGCGAAACATAAGGATCGCCAGCTTTGCGGGCATCCGCAATCGACAGGCGCACGGCATCAAAGGCCTGCGAGAACGCCACAAGATTGACCTCGGGCCGCACGCGGTCTGTCTTGCCCGACCGGTTGGGGCCGGAAAATATGCTGGTTTCAAACAAGGATGCGACCGATCCGGTGATCACCGGCTGGCCAGCCGCATAATCGAGCGCGGCTGAAGGCGCTGAAGGAAGATCGGCCACCAGGTCAACGGCATGAAAGCCGCCGGTGCCCGGAACCGCAAAACCATAGGCTGCTGCGCTGAGCGCCAGTGCCCCCATGGCCTTCACAACTCTGCGCGAGGCACGCGCCCTTTGGGCCCGTACCGGGGAAGTCCCGTACGCCATACTAACGCTTTTCTACGCCACAACTCTGACCCGCCGGCGCTAACCTGCGCACCGGACCCCGTGATGAAAAATACGCCATCGTTCCGGTGCCGGTGATTGATCGGGCGCGCGATGCAGTTGTGCAACACAGACCCGGTCAAATGCCGACAATCTCGATGATCGGTCATTAGGGTTAGGAAGGTGTAAACACGGGCAAAGGGGCGCAGAAAAGTTCAGATTGCGGCGGTTCGGAGGAATTTGCCCGCGCCAGTATGGTTAATTTGTGCCCTCGGACTGGGCCAGGACCATGCGGGCCACGGGCACCCGATAAGGCGAGCAGCTCACATAATCGATATCGAGACCGGAGAAAAACCGCAGGGAATTGGTCTCTCCGGCGTGCTCGCCGCAAATCCCCACTTTCAGATCGGGCTTGACCGCCCTGCCCCGCTCGATGGCGGTGCGGATCAACTCGCCCACCCCGCGCTGGTCGATGGTGACGAACGGGTCCACATCATAAAGCGCGCGCCGGTGATAGGTGGCGAGAAAGGCCGGGGCATCGTCGCGCGAGATGCCATAAGTGGTCTGGGTCAGGTCGTTGGTGCCAAACGAAATGAAGTCCACTTCCCGCGCAATATCCCCGGCCCGCAGGCAGGCGCGCGGCAATTCGATCATCGCGCCGATCGACAGGGTCGCCCCGCGACGGAACACTTCGGCATTGCCCGCAAGGTCCATGATGCGCGACCGCACCCAGGCCACTTCCCGCGCCGAGGTGACGAAGGGGATCATGATTTCGAGATTGACCGGCAGGTCCTGATTGTCCATCGCCGTTTCGACACCGGCAATCAGCGCCCGCACCTGCATCGCGAGAATTTCGGGGTAGGTGATGACCAGCCGCACCCCACGATGCCCGAGCATCGGGTTCACCTCATCGAGCCGCCGCAGCCGCGCCCGCAGCGCACGCAGGGACAAGCCAAGCGCGGCGGCGGTGTCCTCGATATCATCATCGCTACGCGGCAGGAATTCATGCAAGGGCGGGTCGAACAGCCGCACGGTCACCGGCTTGTTCTGCATGGTCTGGAACAGTTCGGCATAGTCGGCGGCCTGATAATCGACCAGCCCTTCCAACGCCGTCGCCCGGTCGTGTTCGTTTTCCGAAAGGATCAGGCGGCGCAGCGCCCGCATGCGTTCGCCGGAAAAGAACATGTGTTCGGAGCGGGCCAGTCCGATCCCTTCCGCGCCAAAGCTCAGGGCGGTGCGCGCCGCGTCCACGGTTTCGGCGTTGGTCCTCACCGCCACCGAACGGGTGTCGTCGGCCCAATCGAGCAGGCGCGACAAGGCCCCGCCAATATGGGGCCGCGACAGGGGCAGCGCGCCCAGATAGAGGGTGCCTTCCGAGCCATCGATGGTGATGCGCTGCCCGGCGGTGATCACCGTATCCCCGATACGGCATTCGCCGTTCTCGATATCGATCTGCAAGGCCCGCAGCCCGGCAACGCACGGCTTGCCGGTGATGCGCGCCACCACCGCCGCATGGCTGGTCATGCCGCCGCGCGCCGTGACGAACCCCGTTGCAGCCTGCATGCCCTCGATATCGCCGGGGCCGGTTTCCATGACGACGAGGATGCAGTGCCGCCCCCGCGCCCGGCAACGGGCTGCATCATCGGGGGTAAAGACGATCTCGCCGCTCGCCGCGCCGGGAGACACCCCCAGCCCCGTTGCAATCGGGGTCCTGCGGTCCTCGTCGGTGAGGCGCGGGTGCAGCAATTGGGGCAATTGCGCCGGATTGAAGCGCCGCACCGCGTCAGCCGGGGCCCACACCCCAGCATCGACCCGCTGCACGGCGGCTTCCAGCTGCGCACCGGCGCTCACCTGTACCGGACGCGCCGACACGAACCGCGCAACAGCGCCCTCGATGGAAATGGTGCAGGCCATGTGCTGGCCCGAGGCCGCATCGATCAGCTCGATCAGCTTTTTGGTGGCCGCCGGCAGGGGCGGCAGAACATCACCGGGCATGGCCACGGGCCCGAGCCTGCCGCTGGCGGTATTGCGGGTGTAAAAGCGCTGGAGGCGGCCTTCCGCTGTCGCCTGCACGATCACGATCTGGCGGCCATAATCGTCCTGCTCATCCTCACTCATCCATTCGGACATCGAGGAATTATAGCTTGCAAAAGCCGCAGCGATGGCGCGCCCCAGGGCCCGCTCGGGATCGACAGCGTCAAATTCATTGGCCGGGGCGCTGATGCCCGTGCGGGCGGTCTGCAGTCCGGCGATATGGCGCGGCGCGGAGGTGCGCACGACGAGTTCGGGCGGCCTGCTACCGGGGCGGACAAGCCGGAACAGGGTGGTGACCCAGACCTTGCGCAAGGCATCGTCGCCGGATGTGCGTTCGGCCAGCAGCGCCTCCCACGCGGTGCGGGTGATGGCGATGGTCGGCACCACGTCGAGCCCGGCGCTGGCCGCGGCATAGAGCCAATTGGCCTTGCCTGCGAGCAGGCGCAATTGCGCGCGGCTCAGGGAGGGCCTTCCCTGTGCCGGGGCGATTGCAAACATCTGGTGGGAAAGCGCAACCAAGAAAAGAAATCCCAACTGAATCGACGTCATATTGCCTGCGCGCCGGGGTTGGGGCAACAGGGCGGATTTTGTGCAAATGGTCACATGATGGTGGCTTGACTTGGGCAGGGCGAGCCCGCATGTGAAGACCATGAGCGACAAGCCAAATCTTGATATCCTTTTGTGCGCCCCGCGCGGATTTTGCGCTGGTGTCGACCGCGCGATCCAGATCGTCGATCTGGCGCTGAAAAAATACGGCGCACCGGTCTATGTCCGCCATGAGATCGTCCATAACAAATATGTCGTCGACGGGTTGCGCGCCAAGGGAGCGATCTTTGTCGAGGAACTCGACGAAATCCCGGAAGGTACCGAGGCGCCGGTGATCTTTTCGGCCCATGGCGTCGCCAAATCGGTTCCGGCGGAAGCCCGCCACCGCAATATGTTCCATCTCGATGCCACCTGCCCGCTGGTCACCAAGGTGCATGTGGAAGCCCAGCGCCACGCGGAACAGGGCCATGATATCATCCTGATCGGTCACAAGGGGCACCCCGAGGTGATCGGGACCATGGGGCAGTTGCCGCCCGGCAGCATCACGCTGATCGAAACCGTGGAGGACGCAGAGGCGTTCGAACCGCGCGATCCCGACAACCTCGCGCTGGTCACCCAGACGACGCTATCGGTCGATGACACCAGCGCCATCGTTCTGGTGCTGCGCAGCCGCTTCCCCTCCATCGCGATTCCGAAAAAAGAAGACATCTGCTACGCCACCACCAACCGGCAGGAAGCGGTGAAAGTCGTCGCGCCCCAGGTGGATGCGATGATCGTTGTGGGCGCGCCCAATTCATCGAACTCGATGCGGCTGGTCGAAGTGGGCGAGCGCGCGGGCTGCCCGATCTCGGTTCTGGTGCAGCGGGCCGACGATATCGACTGGTCGCTGTTTGCCAATATCGGATCGCTGGGCATCACGGCGGGCGCTTCGGCCCCCGAGGCGCTGGTTGAAGAGGTGATCGACGCCTTTGCCGAACGCTTCGCCGTCAAGGTCGAGATCGCCGTGACCGCAGAAGAAAACATCGCCTTCAACATCCCCCGCATCCTGCGTGAGCTTGAAGCAGCGGGCAGCCGGTGAGCGACTCTGTCGTTATCCATACGGACGGGGCCTGTTCGGGCAATCCCGGCCCCGGCGGCTGGGGCGCGGTGCTGGAACATGGCGGCCACGTCAAGGAATTGAAGGGCGGCGCACAGCTCACCACCAACAACCAGATGGAGCTGACCGCCGCGATCGAAGCGCTCAACGCGCTCAAGCGCTCCTGTTCGGTCGAGCTTTATACCGACAGCCAATACGTCAAGAACGGCATTCAGGGCTGGCTGCACGGCTGGAAGAAAAACGGCTGGAAGACCGCTGCCAAAAAGCCGGTGAAAAACGTCGAGCTCTGGCAAGCGCTCGACGAAGCCACCAAGCGGCACAAGATCACCTGGCACTGGGTCAAGGGCCACGCGGGCCACGACCTCAACGAACGCGCCGACCGCCTCGCCAACGAAGGCATGGAGCCGTTCAAGACCCGCAGAGGCTAGGCGACGGAATAGTGTCAGCGCCGGGGAGCGATGATGGTCCTGATAAGCGCTTCTAGCTCGGACAATCGACCCGAAAAACTGGCGATCATGGCGCTCAGAACGCATTCAGGGACGAGCGCCGCGTCATTGAACGGAAAGTCTGATCGGCAAGGTTGATGAGGACGGATAACGCCGGATAGCAGGAAGGGTCCTGCTCAGCGGCGTAGCTCATCGCCTATGTATTGATCGCCGCGATGACCTTCCGGCGTTTGGCAGCGATGCTGTCATCGCCGGACATGGCGGCCTTGGACCGCCCGCTGACCCGCAGCCCTTCCACGGCAAGAACCCTGTCGGCACGCTCTGGCGTCCACCCTTTTGGTGCGACGCGGATCGGTCGAGTTTTGGATTGGGTGCTCATAGGTCTAGTGTATCACAGCCTCACTCAATGAGTGGCAGCCTTTTCCCTGCGGAACATCCCCAGCACCGGCATGATGGCATAGTGGGCCAGGGGGATGAGGAGGAAGCCCAGAGCCACCCCCAGAACGCCATAGAAAAACGCCTCGGTGATCCAGTGGATCGCGCCATAGCCCCCGGGCAGCACGCCAGCCACACTATCGGCGATTGCCACAATGATGTGTTCGGGCAGGTCAAACCCCAGCCCGGCCAGCCCGTGGACGATGATGCCACCGCCCACCCACAGCATGGCGGCGGTGCCCACCACCGTCAGCGTCTGCATGAAGCCCGGCATGATCTTGACCAGCCACCGCCCGAATCCACGGGCGGCCCCGGTATGGGCGTTACGCGCGAGGAAAACCCCGAAATCGTCGGCCTTCACGATCAGCGCCACGCCGCCATACACCACCGCCGTGATGGCAATGGCCACGATGATCAGCACCAGGGCCTGAGTGATGATATTGCCGGTGGAGATGGTCGAAAGCGCGATGGTCATGATTTCGGCCGAGAGGATGAAATCGGTCTTGATCGCCCCCGCCACCTTTTCTGTTTCCAGCATGGCTGCATCGGTCGCGGCGGGCTCGATTTCCTGCTCCAGCGCGTGGGCCTTGCCCGGTGTCAGCATGGCGTAGAGCTTTTCCGCGCCCTCGTAACACAGATACGCCCCGCCGATCATCAACAGCGGATTGATAACGGCTGGCAGGAACGCACTGAGCAGCAACGCCGCCGGAAGCAGGAAAATCAGCTTGTTCCGGATCGAACCCAGCGCGATCTTGCCGACGATGGGCAGTTCGCGATCGGCGGAAAAGCCGTCGACATAGCGCGGGGTGACGGCGGCATCATCGATCACCGCCCCCGCGGCCTTGCTCCCGGCCTTGAGCGCCTGTCCGGTAATATCGTCGAGGGACGCAGCCGCCACCTTGGCGATGGCAGCGACATCATCGAGAAGGGCGAGCAGACCGACGCTCATGGCAAGGCTCCCGGTTGTGGCCTTCTTAAACCCCTGGCGCCGCTTCCAGTTCCCCGCCGGGTGTCATCCGGCGACCTTCCCGAAATCGGCGACCCTATGCATAGTGTCGCGCAATCGTGCCAGCAGGCCAAGCCGGTTAAGGCGGATGGCCGGATCGGGATCATTGACCAGCACGTCTTCGAAAAACGCATCGACCGGTGCGCGCAGGCCACCCAATACGGCAATCGCGGCGGCGTAATCATCCTCGGCCAACCGCTCGGACACTTTTGTGCGCGCGGCGTCCACGGCGGCGGCGAGCGCCTGCCCCTGTTCCGCACCAAGCTGGTCGGCGTCAACCTCCCCGGCATAGCGCTTGCCGTCCTTTTTCTCCTCGGCGGCGAGGATATTGGCGGCGCGCTTATACCCGGCGAGCAGCGCCTTGCCGTCCTCGCTGTCGAGCAGCGATGACAGCGCCCCGACCCGGGCGACAATCTGCAAGATGTCGTCGCTGTCTTCTGCAATCACTGCATCGACCAGATCGTGCCGCGCCCCGGAATCGCGCAGCGACACCTTCAAGCGGTCATGAAAGAACGAGAGCAGGTCCTTGTCGGAGACGAACTGACCCAGCTTCAGCCGCAGCTTGTTGTCGGCGATCAGCCGGATCACCCCCAGCGCCGCGCGGCGCAGCGCAAACGGGTCCTTGCTGCCCGTGGGCTTTTCATCGATCGCCCAGAA